>Ga0207641_10000049_pt1 | contig 177222 bp, 169 predicted proteins | sample KBSSwiS62_FD_184306 | JGI IMG/M metagenome (GOLD analysis project Ga0207641, IMG submission 184306) | Switchgrass rhizosphere microbial communities from Kellogg Biological Station, Michigan, USA - KBS Switchgrass S6-2 (SPAdes) (version 2) | ecosystem: Host-associated > Plants > Roots >... | reverse complement strand
TGCGAAAACACGCTAGCCATATGCGGCACGGCAGATCTCCAATATTATGTCTCAACAACACAATCTTGGCAGATTCCCCAGGACTTTGCTGCCGTGCAATCCAAAACAGCAAAAAAATCCCGGACAGTTGTGGGATCAAGTCCGGGATGACGACAGGTAAAAGCGGCGCGCAATATTCGCCGTCTATCCGTCCGCCTTCATCCAATTGAGACTCATCCCGAAATCCGCCTGACAGGCCATGCCTCTCATGTTACAAATGCGTGACATTTGAAGGACAGAAATGAGACAAGCGCTTCTGCTGGCGATTGGGGCTTTCTTTCTCGCCGCGCCAACCGGCGGCTCTACGCCGGTCGCGAAGGATGGTTTCGATGCGCCTCCGGTTTCCCTCGCGGTAAGCCAAGGCGGCGGCGTATGGCTCCGGGTCATGAATTATAATGTGAAGGGTCTTCCCTGGCCCGTTACGGACGACCGATCAGCCGAACTCGCCGCGATAGGCGACCGTTTGCGGGCGATGCGCGCGGACGGTGCCGCGCCGGACGTGGTCGTTCTGCAGGAAGCCTTTTCACGCGATGCGCGCGCCATTGCGGCCCGCGCGGGATATGCGCATGTCGCTTATGGTCCTGGCCGCAACGACCTCGCGCCTGCCGATGAAGGGCGACCTATGCCCGCCCGTTACCCATGGCGAGGCGAGGGCTACGGCGCCTATCTGTCCAGCGGGCTGGTGCTGATGTCGGATTATCCGATCCTCGGCACGCGGCGCGCGGCATTCCCGCGAACGGCATGCGCCGGCTATGATTGCCTGGCCAATAAGGGGGTCCTGCTGGCGCAGATCGCGGTGCCCGGATTGCCGGTGCCTGTGGAAATCATGACCGCCCATATGAACTCGCGCAAACCGACCCGCACGCCGATCCCCCATGCCAATGAGGCGTTTGTCCGGCAAATGGCGGCGCTTGATCGCTTCGTTGCGGCCAATTCCGATCCGCGCCTGCCGATGATCTTTGGCGCGGACCTTAATCTGGACTCCGACCCGCAGAGGATTGCGGCGCTACGGCAAAGCAGTACGCGTTGGGGCGAGGCGGAAGGCGGCGCAGGTTCGGAGGCCACGTTCGCCATATGCGGGAAGCCATCGACCCGCTGCCATCCCGCCGTCGGTTTCGGCGCGATTGCGCAAGGCAAAAGGAATAATGACTGGCAGCTATCCTTCGCCAGTTCGCACGTCATGGTCCGGCCGGTGTCCGCCGCCATACGTTTTGCCCCTGATTCGGCGGGCCTTGCCCTTTCCGATCATCAGGCGGTGCTGGTGACCTACCGCCTGTCCGTAACCGGCAATTCCGGCGCCGCGCTGGCGCAGAATGCGCAAGCGATCAAGCGAGCGCGATCGTTATAGTCGCGCTCACTTAGACGGCTTTAAATCCCGAACCGCGCGGTAATGCGGATGTCCCGACCCGCGAGCGGCGCATAATCCTTCAGGAAGCTGGCGTGCCGACGCGCCTCCACATCGAAGATGTTATTGGCGGACAGGACGATGCTCGTCTGGCTGTTGCCCGCGAAAGGCTTCACGGAGATGCTGGCGTTCACCAGCGTGAAGCCGTCGGTCGGAGTTTCGCTTGGGTTGATGCGGTTCTGGTCGAACGTATGCTCGACCTCGCCGCGTGCGCTCAGCCGGTCGCCCTGCAATTCCAAACCGCCGAGCAGACGAAGCGGGGGGATGCGGGGGGCGGGGCCGGAGCCGGTGACTGTGGCGCGGACATAGTCGGCAATACCGTCGGCATTGAGCGAGAACTGTCCAAGCTGTGCGAGCTTGACCGATCCCTCGGCCTCGAACCCGTAATATTTCGCCTTGGCCTGGAAGTTCTGGTAGCAGGGGAAATCGAGCGGTTCGCCGCCATTGACGGCCTGACAGGCCGCGTCATCCACCAGCGTTTCATAGATATAATTGTTGAACCGATTGCCATAGGCCGAGAGCGAGACCGTGTAGCCCTCACCCTTGCCGCGCAGGGTCGCCTCCAGGCCAAGGCTGCGCTCCTTATTGAAGTCCGGATTGCCCAGTTCGAACGCCTGCGTGCCGGCATGGTTGCCGCGGGCGAACAGCTCCTCCGCGGACGGCGCGCGCTCGGTGCGGGCCAGGTTCAGGCCGACGCGCCAGCCCGGCGCGATCTCGTGGCTTGCGCCCGCTGAAAGCGAGATGGTGTCGAAGGTGCGATTGAAGGCGTCATTGCCCAACTGGGCGTCGGCGTCGGCCGACAGGATGCTGTGTTCGAAACGGCCGCCCGCCTCAAGCCGGGTCTTGCCCAGGTCCAGCGACTGCAGGGTGAAGAGGCCGAACTGCTGCGTCTCGTTCTTCGGCAGGAATTTCTCCTCACCGATCACATGGAAGTCGCGGATCATGAACTGGCCGCCGATGGCGCCTTCCCATCCACCGATCTTCGACTGGATCAATTCCAGGCGGGACTCGAGAGACTGATTGTAGAAGGTCGTGCCGACCGCGCCGGTGTCCTCGATCTCCTGATGCTGATAGTCGGCCCAGCCGGTGCGGAAGCGGATGGAATCGATGAAGCCGCCGCTGGTGTTGATTTCCGCGCGCAGGTCGGCGCGGGTCTGCTTCATGTGGAGGCGCACCTGCTCAGCCTCGGTTTCCGGGTCGAGCGAGTAGCGGATTGGCACGCCATAGAAATTGTCGATGTGGTTGACTGAGAAGCCGAGATTGCCGTTGTCGGTGATGAGCGCCATGCCGCCCGCGACTTCCCAGTTCTTCGCCGAACTGTTGGGCAGCTTGCCGCGCAGAGTCGCAAGGTCGGCAATCTCCGGGTCTGCGCTGGCAGCCGCCTGGGCGCGCAGGGCGGGGGTCAGAATATAATTGCCGGTGTCGAGATCGCCGGTCTTCGTCCAGCTGCCGTCGACATGGGCGACCAGCTTGTCGCCGATGGGAACCTCGACCTTGCCCGAGCCGGACCGCTCATCCGACGCGGAGCCATATGTGACCATGCCGTCGATATGGACCGGCTCATCGGGGATGTGGCGGGGGATGCGGCTGTCAATGACGTTGACGACGCCGCCGATGGCTGAGGAACCGTAGAGAAGGGCGGCGGGGCCGCGCAGAACCTCGATCCGCTCGGCCGTCAGCGGGTTGATCGCGACGGCATGGTCGACCGAAGTGTTGGAGACGTCGAAGCTGCCGATGCCGTCGGTCAGGATGCGGACGCGCTCGCCCTGAAAACCGCGCAGAATGGGGCGCGAGGCGTTAGGGCCGAAGGAAGTGGACGACACGCCGGCCTGATGCGCAAGGGTGTCGCCGATGGTCGGGCGCATGTCGCGGGTCAATTCCGCGCCGGTGACAACCGATGTGCCTGAGAGGATGTCCGCCTGGGTGCGTTGCAGGACCCCGGTGACGACGATGTCGTTAGATTGCTGTTCGTGATGCTTGTCGCCGCCCGCGTCGGCCGCATCATCGGCAAGGGCTGGCTGTGACAGTGCGAGCGCGAACAGGGCGGAACCGGCAAGGACTGTCGAACGAAGCATAGGGGATAACATCCTGATTCGGGAGGGGGATACCTGCTCCTAAATAGGATGATACAACATATCAACTGCATTTGTGCGGCGCAGCACGCCTTGTCGTGAAAAGCGGGCGATTGATGGACGGACCGTAAAGCCCGAAGCTTTGGATCAGCGGAACAGATATTCTGCCAGTGAGGACACGACGGGATCGTTGCGCACATCTTCCCGCACAGCCTGCCGCACTTCGACGGGGGGGAGCGGGTCGACGAGCGGAAGGCGGCGGATGCCCGGCATCTTCCCGAAGTCTCGGGCGAGCGGACCGAACGCCGCGAAATAGCCTTTGCCGTCCCGAACAGCGGTCATAATGTCGTAGAGATTGTCGGTCTCCAGCGCCGGGTGCCAAAGATCGACACCACCGCGGATCATCGCATTGTCTAGAATGGGGCGAAGTGGATTGCGCGATCCGAGCAGGACGGGGCGAACGCCGACAAGGTCCTCCACGGTGATCGCGTCCAGACGCGCAAGGCGATGGTCGGCGCCGATGAAGATCGAGAGGCTTTCGCTCCAGACATAGCGGGATTCAAACCGCTCCCGTTCGCCCATGGCGTAATAATAGACGATATCGACCTCACCGGAGGCGAGCAGCGGTTCGGCCCGCATGGCCGTGAAGGCGTCCAGTTCCAGGGCGATTGCCACGTCAGGATTGGCCTGTTCGAACGCGGTCAGCGCTTCCTGAAAATGGCCGAATACCGAAGGGTGGGCTGCGACGGTGACCTGTTGCTGCGCATGCTTGAGTTCGATGACGGGGGCGGGGGCGATCTGCGGAACCGGCTCAGGATCGTTAGCCGGGACGGGCAGGGGAACAGCGGCGAACAGCGATATAACCGTTGGCGGCGGAACCGTCGCTGGCGCAGGCGCGGCAAAGACGACGCGGACGGCCAGCGTGTTGACGATCGGCAGGGGGATGGGTTGCGCCGTAGGCTGGGCTACTTCGGCCTCTTCAGGGCTTTCCTGCGCGGGCGGGTCCCGGTCCGCAATGGGTTCGGAGACATCCACGGCTTCGGAAGGCGCTTCAGGCGTGCTTTCCTGCTCTGGCTCCGTCGGGTTGAGAGGCTCCGGCGCGATTTCCGTGAGTTCGAGCGGTTCCTCATTGACCCAGGAGACGCGCTTGATGGGCGGCGGCCACTCGATGTCTTCAAGGCTGGGCACCGCCTTGATCAGGCGGGACGGGAGAGGCATCGGATCAGGCAGGCCTGTCGCGGGTTCCGATGGCAGAGCAACTTCCTCCCCTACCGGCGTGATCGGCTCGACAAATTCGGAGAGTTCCAGAATGTCATCCGTCGAGGGCTCAGGAGCGATATCCGGCTCCGGGGATTCCTCGACTGCCGCTTCAGCAACAAGCTCGATGGCTGGCGTCTGGGCGATTTCCGGATAAGAAATAGTTTCAGATTCGGCGGACGTGTCCAGCACGGGAGCTGACCATTCCTCTTCGGGAATGTCGGGAAGAGCTGAACTCTGGGCCACAGACTCTGGCTCTGGTTCATGGCTCTGTACGAACTCTTCGGGAGCCTGCTCTTCCTCGACCGGTTCCGTGAAGTCGAAAACGGGCTCCGGCAAAGGCTGTGGGACCTCTTCGACAGGAGATTCCGCAGGTTCAGGATCTGCCGATTGTTCGGCATCCCCTACATGCGCTTCCTCTTCGACCGCAGGAGGGGGCATCAGGATCGCCATGGCGTCGACCATCTTATGGCCCACAGGGGTCAGTTCGACGTCGATTCCGCTGATCACGAATAGTTGATGCCCGAGCCGCTTCTCCAGCGCGCGCATGTCGCTCTTGACCGCAGCTTCCGCCATGCCGAGCGCAAGGGCGCAATCGGCAATATTGCCCGATGCGACCATCTGCGCGAAAATTTCCAGCTGCCGCGAGGGAGGCGTTGTCATGGTGCAACGATACGCGAAAAACGAAGTGTGGTTAATCCCCATATTGGGGCGCGCGCTTTGGCGCGTTCGGTCGGAGGAATGTGCGGGATCAGATGCCCGCAACCGGCGCGAAGAATATCGCCTAGGCCGTCAGTCAGAATTGCCGGGGGTGCCGACTTCGAGGACGCACGCGGCGCGCGTGCCGGTGCCGGAATGCTTCATGATGCAGTCGAGTACATCTGTGGCGACAGGCGTGTCGAATTGCACGCCTATCTTGCTGCCACTGCGCCAGCGTACCTGACAAAGGCGGGGTTCAACCATGCCGGTAATGGTCAGGAGAACGATGGTGCCGGGCGTGAACAGATTGAGAATGCTGGTGCAATCCATGATGGCGCAAAGGTCGAGCTTGGCTCCGGCGGCCGAAATATCGATGGTGCGGACGCGGATGAGAGACGTTGCGATCCGGACCCGCGCCGGTTCAGACAACTCGACGCGCGTGGGGCGATCAGGATGATCCATGCCGGACAGGCTGATGTCCGGGCGTGCGAAAGCATCCGCGTCCAACCCGCCTTGTAGAGCTTGCGATGTTCCATTCTCGATGAACATGATGCGCCTTCCGTTACCGTCTGCATGAAAAGCAAGGGCCGGTTAACGAAAGGTTATGATGCTTGCATGTGGTCCCGCCGTTAGACCATTGTCGTAATGGGCGGTGATTTGATGACGACGTCCTGGAGGAAAAGGGGGCCGAGCAAAGGGCAAGCGAACTGCGATTCGCATGGGGTTCCCAAGCCATTGCCGTGACCCTAAAGCATGGCGATGAGTCAGCCTTTGCTACAGGTGCGGCCAGCGGCCACAACAGTCATTTTCCGCGACAATGGCGGCGGGTCGCCGGAACTGTTGTTGATGGAACGGTCCGGAACGATGGCGTTTGCCGCGGGCGCGCTGGTCTTCCCAGGGGGGGCCATCGAGGCGCAAGATCTGGAGCATGCGACGGAACTGACGACTGACCTCCCGATCGACGAGGCGGCTGCACGGATCGCCGCGATCAGGGAGACGCTGGAGGAAAGTGGCTTGGCGATCGGCTTTCAGGATCAGCCGGATCGGTTTACGGTGGCTTCCCTGCGCGCGGCCTTGAATGACGGCGCTGTCTTTGCCGGCTTGTTATCCGATGCCAGATTGACATTGGATATCGGCGCGCTTGTGCCCTTCGCGCGCTGGAAGCCTCCGGCCAGCGAAAAAGTGACACGAGGGTTCGATACGCGTTTCTATCTGGCGAAGGTCGCGGCAGGGAGCCATGAGCCATCTGCGGATGCCACGGAAAATGTGCGGTTATTTTGGGCAAGCGCCCAAGACGTTCTCGATCGTTCGGCGCGCGGTGAGGCCAAGGTGATCTTCCCGACCTTGCGAAATCTGGAAAGACTGGCGCAGTTCCGCTCATTCGACGAAGCGGTGGCTGACGCCGGAAAATTCGTGATCACCACCATTTCGCCATGGATTGAGGAACGGGAAGGGAGGCCCTCCCTCTGCATACCGGAAAACCTGGGGTATCCTGTGACCTTTGAGAGCCTTGAGACATCGATGCGGAGTTGATGCTGGAGGGCGGCGAGGTCCAACCTAGACCAATGTCTAATCAAGGAATTTCCATCAAGCCGTTCTAGGATGTGGAACCCGGCTCAACAGTCCCCACTGCCGGGTTCCAAACCTTGATCCGATGCTATCTCGCGTTGGAAACCGGTTCGCCCGGATTAAAGGCCATGCGATCACCCTCAGGGCTTTTTGCAGAAGCCGGTGCTTTCCAGCATTTCCTGCAACAGCTTGCGCTGCCGGGCCGCCGTCCAGTGTTTCCTGTCCTGAGCCCAGAGTGAAGAGATCCCGTTGATTATCACCTGAAGCATATTCGCCGCCTGCTCGATTTTGAGGGATGGGTCGACTTCGCCCGCCTGCTGCCCAATCCTGACCAGATCCTCGAAAAGTGAATGCGCTTCTGAAACACCCTCATACCATTCGGCCGTCACACGCGCGTCTTGAGGGGTCATCCCCCAGAAGGCGACACAGGTGTGCCAAGCCGTCTTCATTGCCTCATTGGTCGGCAGAAGCGAATTCATCGTTTGGAGGATGCTTGCCTGCGTCTTCACTGCAGTAGCCAGCAATCCCTCTCCGCGCCCGCGCGCGGCTTGATTGGTGAAGACCAGCATTTCCAGCTTGGTCCGGAAATAGTGCGAGACGATCGTCGTGCTGCAACCGGCTCGTTCGGCCACGTCGCGAATGGTCAGCGCCTCGGTCCCATGCTCATAGAGGATGTTCTCGACGATCGCGGCTATCTCCCGGCGCCGCTGCTCATGATCGATTATGCGAGGCAAGACAGTCTCCGAGCGCGCCCAAACGAAATTCTTCAACTCGGTCGCACGATTGAAGCGTGGCTGCAACGCATAGAAAATCACGATGCAAACCACCGGCGCCAAGGCAAGCGCAGGCGCTAATTTTCGGCCATCACCATATCGCACCTCCTCCGGCATGACCGAACTATGGAAAGCATCAGTTTTTATACAACAACACTTTACGATAAAAACCGATCGATAACACGACAGGAGAGGGAAATTATGAAAGCTTCCATACGTATCGCGTTGCAGCTCTTGGCTGGAAGCGCCGTTGTTGCATGCCCGGGCAACCTGTATGCGCAGACTGCATCGGACGCTGCTGCGGCGAGCGACGATACCAGCACGATCAACGATATTGTGGTCACAGCGCGCCGACGCAATGAGTCCATTCAGGAGACGCCGATCGCGATGACGGCGCTTTCGATGGCGCAACTGGAAGCCAAGGTGACGCCCAATATCGGCGACCTTCAGGGCGCTGCTCCGAACGTCCTCATAACCCAGCAGAATTCGGGCGCATCGGCCTCCAACGTTTCCATTCGTGGCCTCAGCTTCGCCGACGTGGACAAGTCTTTCGATCCGACCGTCGGCATCGTCGTTGACGGCGTGTTCATCGGGACCAGCACCGGATCCTATCTCGATTTCTTCGATATCGCATCGATCGAGGTTCTGCGCGGACCGCAAGGCACGTTGTATGGCCGCAATACGATCGGCGGCGTCATTAACATCCGGCGTACGCGCCCGACGGGTGAGTTTGGCGGGAAGTTCGAAGCCAATTACGGCAGCTATAACACGTGGAGCACGCGCGCCGTCGTGAACGCGCCGATCGTGGATGGCATTCTGGCCGCCAAAGCGTTCTATTTCCATGCGCAGACAGACGGATATTATCGTCAGGGCATCACCGGTCAGCGTGTGGGCGGCAGCAACAACGAGAATTTCGGCGCTTCCTTCCTCCTGAAACACACATTGGGGTATTTGGTTCTTGGCTAAGCGTTTTCTGAGGCACGGTTGCCTGTCGCAAATGACATGTTCGTCGTCGGTGCACACCGTAAATTCCAGAGAAGTGCGGCGTGCGCGGTGGGGTAAGTGCTCCATGTCGCACCATTGTTTGAGATACCCTGTCGTATTGAGAAAGTGCGCGACAACCTCGGAGCCGAGGCTTTTCGTGAGGGGAGCAGCGGCTGCTATTATGGTGGGAAGATCCAATCTCGGTGAAGTCGATACCTTGCAGGCTGGCTCGTTGCCGAGACGATCCCGGAACCCTCGCGAATGGCCAGTTCGGACCCCGACATTCTCGGCCGATTACCCGAACGACGACTTTTTCCCAAGCGCCCGTATTCGGCTCCCCACCGGAACGGGGACCAACGGATCTGGGCATTCTCGGCCCGAGAGCGTCCTCCCCGTCGTTTCCAAGGTAGCAATCCGTGTTTTCGTTCTTGCTATGGCCGCAAGATTTGGACGGCGCGAAGGTTGCCGGTGGCCCTGTAGATTATCGCTGCTTTCGTTCGGCGAAGTGAGTGCTTACCATACTCGCTTCGCATGACACCGACACCTGTCACCCTTTCGTCGACAAGCCGGGTTTACTGGCGATTGATGAGATGCCCGTGCATCGCGCCCTTCCCGTCCTTCGCGCGCGTCCGGTTGCCGATCCCTCGGCACGCCATGGGGCGTCGAGTGTTGCGTGCACTTCCTTCGTACATGCTGTCACCACTTCCCCTGTGCGGCAGGGGGCTCCTGCGTCACTTAAACTCGCCGGGCCGTATCAACCTTCCCCGCAAGGATTAACGGGTCGGCGTGTATATCGTCCTTTTCGAGGATTGCTCAGCATTCACTCACGTTACGGCCTGTACGCCGCACGGTTACCTATGTGGCCGTAATCCAGGGGCTTCCGACATTTCGTCACCTCCATGCCTGCCCCGGTTGCTCCCAATTGGAGCATCGCCGGGTGGGCCTCTCACCCGCTAGAAAGTGCCGCCTTTGCAAGACACGCACCGTTCTCAACCTATGAGCCGCCGATGAATAAAATTCTAATTAGGAGGTGATAATAGGAAATGGAGTATACATGTTTTCGCGTGAGTTTGCCACGGCCCTCGTTGTAGAGCCCACTATCGTAGCAGCCCAGTTACATTTACCTACTTGTGGACGCGATTGATCATGGATGTCCGTTGCGGCTGCCCCACCAGAGAATACGAACGATCAGTGGCCAACCCTCGAAACAGCATCGCCGTTGGACGCCGCACGGCTTGCTTATAGCACCGGGTATTGTGGGCGTGGCTGCCGGTTTATCTGGCGGGCCAGTCTCCATGCGCTGGGCTAGCAAGATATCAGGCGGCACGGCGCTGTGCTCTCGTTAGTTTGCCGTAAGCGTCGAACAACTGACTGAAATGATCGTCCATGGTCATGACCGAATGGGCGACCGCCACTGCCCGTGCACGATGCGCCGCCGGATCATTGTCAAGAAAACGCGCTATCGTCTGCGCGAGGCTGCCGACATGTCCAGCCTGGTAGCGCATACCCAGCTCATCCTGGACCTGATCGGCAGCTCCACCCTGATCGGGGACTATGACGGGTAGCCCGCTGGCGCGCGCTTCCGCAGCCACCATGCAAAAGGTTTCCGCCTCGCAGCCATGGACCAGTGCGTCTGCGCTTGCCAGAAGTTCGGCCAATGTGTCGCGGTTGGTCGTTGGGGCGATGAGCTGGATGTGAGGATTGTTGGCCGCTGCTCGGCGCACTCGGGAACGGTCGCGGCCATCGCCGACAAGGACAAGCCCAACCGGCTTGCGATAACCAGCGGAAGTCACGGCTTCTATGACCTTTGGCCATCGCTTCTCCGGCGCGAGCCGACCGACGCCTATAAGCAGTGTCGCGTGATCCGGAAGCCCGCATCGCGCAAGCAATTTCTCGCGGAGCGCATTATTCCTGCGTTGCGGCGAGAATATGCCAGGCTCTACGCCCATCGGCAGAGTGCCAACGCGATGGAGGCCTCCAGCTCGCAGTCTATCCGATAGGCCTTCGCTCGCACTGACAACGAAATCGAAAGCGCTGTCCAGCCTGCGCAGATGCCGCCAATACCAGTCGAACCCTCGGTCGATCGTCTCTCGCCGCGCGACCGACCCGAACCAGCGATAGGCATAAGCCGACAACGGATCTGCATGCATCACCAGGGACCGTGGCGCGTCGCCGCACCATCGCGCGACCATCGTGGCGCTCGACCAGGGCGAGGAGGCCTCGACGATATCGGGTTGCAACCGGTCGAGCATCCGGTGCAGCGACGGCTCGTCATCGAAATAATGATAGCGGCGGTCGAGCGGAAAACGACGCGCCGGGAGGGTTACGATCCGGCCGCCACCATGAGTTTCCACGACATTGTCATTGCCGCCGGGCGCAAGGATGATGATTTCGTGTCCGGCGGCTGCGCCGGCCTTCAGCTTGCGTTCCACATAGGTCTTAACCCCGCCGCCTTGCGGGGCGTAGAAGGCGCAGACATCGACGATGCGCATGGTATCAGTGCTCCAATGGACCGAAGGAGAAAAGCCCCCGGCGGTAGTTCATGGTGATGGAGATGCGCGTCGGTTCGGCGCTAACGCGTGCGCTGGCCGAGGCAGCCGACGGCTTGGACAACCCGAGATGCGGATTGCCAGCAAAGCCGATGCCATCGACCGAGAGGGCGAACTTTCGGTCTGAATTCCGATCATGCAGAAGGCTCAGCGCATAGGTGCCTGGACCCGGCGCTCTAATGCATAGTTCCACCGGGCCCGTGGATGGAATGGTGGCTTCAACGCGGCGGAAAGTTTCCCCGGCGGCGATCAGGACATTGTCGTCAGCCAGGAAATCCTTGTCGTTGGCGGGATAGAGTTCCAGTTTGAGCCTGCCGATGCGATCTTTCAGGCCCACGACATCCACTAGAAACGATGCGCCGCTTTCGCCGGGCCGACACCGGCCCTCAGCCTTGCCGAGGTCCGGAGAGGAAGCGACCGAAACGCCCGCCGTGGCTATCATAAAGGCGATCACCCGCGGCTCTCGCGCATGACTTCCAACCCACCAAGCACCATGCCCACGATAAGGTGAGCCGCCAAAATCAGAGTCGCCATCAGCGCCATGGCGGAGACGATCTCGCTATCGCGACCGATCAGGAACGCCGCCAAACCCGCAAAGACTATGTCTTTGTTGGGCAGAAAGGGCAGGCGCGAAACCAATTGCCGCAACGTTCCGAGCAGTATCCACCAGCTAATCCCCACAGCCGGCAAAACTATGTGCCACATAACGGCGGCGAGGATCGTCGTTGCGACAATCCGCAGGAAGTGGATGATGGCGACGCGCCAAAGTTCTTCGCGTGGCAACGTGAACAGCTGTCTGCGCAGCACCATTGCGATCAGGGATGTCGCGAGCACAAACAGGATGGAGCCCACTATTTCGGAGCTTCCTGCCCCGACATCGAGTGCCATGAACAGGGGGATGGCGACCACCACCATGGCGAGCGTTACCAGATTACCGACGAGCGCGGATAAAATGGTAACGTCCTTGAGCGCGCCGAAGGGCGCTGTCGTGATTTTCGCGTTCCGCCGCGCCCAAGCGTAGAAATAGACTTCGCCCAGATAGCCGAGCAGGATTTCATTGCTGACCAGCTTGCGCAACAGCGCGCCGAAACCTTCGACGGGAATGTTCCAGAGCCGGCGGAAGATCACCCACTCCGAAATTGGCCCGGAAGCATAGTAGAATAAGAAGGCGAACCAGAAGGGGATGCTTGATGGCACCATGTGCCAGAGGGAACGGAGGTCCATGCCGCGAAACTGATGCAGTGCCACGACCAGGATCAACACGGATACGATGGGTCCAGTCCAGCGTGTCCAATTGCGCCCCGAACGGATCAACGGCGCAGGGTCGAGGACATGCCTAATGGTCATGCTCTCAAAATTGTCTGTCTTAGTCGGGAGAATGGCGCCGGTGGGTGTGGTCCCGGTCATAAATTGCTCTTCGCTGTTGGTCCGGCGCTGTGACGGTGACTTCCGGATCGCGCCACAGGTCGTCGCAGCGAAGATTTGGCGAGATTACCAACTTGTAATGATTGACCGGCAGGTCGAGAGATAGTCTTGCGCCGATTGTTCGAGCGTGAAGCGGCTTGCCTGCGTGAGGCTGGCAGTCATATCTTGCCGCAGAATGGCGCTTTCGGCGATCGCACGGGAAAAAGCGGATACGTCGCTAGGCGGAACCAGCCATCCGAGCTTTCCATGATCCAGCAGCGCAGGCATGCTTCGGCTGCAATTCGTCGCGATGATGGGAAGCCCGGATGCCAGCGCCTCCAATATCACTGCAGGAACGCCCTCATAATCGGACGAAAGGAGAAAGACGTCGAAACAGAACAGAAGGTTTGCAGGGTCGGAGACATGGCCCGCGAACGTGATGCGGCATGAAATGCCTAGTCGGGTAGCCAAGGCTTCGAGAGCTCCTCGCTGCGGCCCTTCCCCAAATATCGTTAGCGTGTCCAATGCTCCTGCGCCTGTTGCAAAAGCGCGTAGCAGCAGAGCGAAGTTCTTCTGCGGAGCGAGCCGGCCGGCAGCAACATATCTGCGGGCACGGGTGAGCGGCGTGCCTTCGGCAAGTCGGTCCTGACGTAGTCGGTCGATTTGCTTCATCGACAGCGCGGGGTCGGGAATGATCGATATTTGCCCTAAGGGTGGGCGAATGGTTTCGGTAATCTCCTGCATCATCGGGCGTTCCATGCCCACGAAATGGTCGATGAAGCGGCCCTGGATGCGCAGCCAGAAATGATAGAGCCGGCGAGACACCCAGCCCATGTCGCGCCGGTCGAGGTCATTGCTGATCTTGGCTAGTATCGGCGGGCACCCCTTACCCAGGATCAGTTTCAGGACCACCGCAACGATGGCATAGCTGTTCCCAGCGCAGAACAGGACATCCGGTTTCAGCCGACGGATCACGGTCGGAAGCGTGGCGATCAGCCACAACGTCTCGAAGGCATCGACAGGGAAGGGTGGTTGGCGAGGACTCTCGAAGGCAAGATCGGAAGCCAGTTCGTCGCGCATCGCACCCGTCGCGCGGCCGAGGAAAAGAGGCGCATCGGCGCCCAGTTCCCGCCACCGACGCACAAGGCGAAGCGCGACCCTTTCGACGCCGCCCGGTTCGAAGCTGTGAAGGAATGTTAGAATGCGCAAGCGGGACGCCTAGTCGAGCAGGTCGCCATAGCGCGCTGGCCAATGCGTGCGACGGAGTCGGCGCAAGGTACGATCTATGCTTGTCAGCAAGGCGGGCACATGCGCATCGCCTGGATGGACCGCCACGCGCACGACCGGCGCAGAACGCAACATTGTCGGAAGCACGTGCGCGACGGCAAGCGAAGAGGCGATGCGGCCCCGGCTACGGCTGGCCCAGGTGATAACGGGGCCGCGCGCAACAACCTTGCCGGACGCCGGTCTCCACACCCGCATATGATCTTCGGCCAGCGGAAAGTCGGAAGCCGCAAGCGCATCGAGGGCATGCTTCCCATAAAGCCATGCGGGAGCGACGAAGCCAGCGACTGCGGCACCGGTGATATCCTCGATCAGGTTGCGGGCGTCCTGCATACGTTTGGCGGCCGTGTAATAGTCAAGGCCCAGAAACTCGCCCTCGCCGGCAGTCATATGGCGCGCCCTGAAACGGGCCATCGGCGCAGAGTGTTGGGCAAGGTCCTTGTGAAACCAGCCGTGTGCGAACATCGTGACGCCGCGGTCGGCCCAGTCGCGCAGACGGCCAGAAAATGCGGAGCCAAGTATGATCGGATTCTCTCCCCAATGATCGGGTACGACGAGCATCGCCAGATGTTCCGGCCGCACATGCGGGGCCAGTCTGTCGAGCAGGTGATCGACTTCGGCTTCAAATCGCGGGCCGACATCGTGAATGGATATGATCAGTCGGCGCATACAGTTAGAAGTGCAGACGGAAATTCATGGTGGCGCGGGCATCGCGGCGCATGGTCGTGTTGTCCGAGATTCCCAGATCGCGTTCGGGACGTTGCATGGATGCCAGTGAAAGGCGCCAGTCCGCTCCACCTCGCCCCTTGCCGGTCGTTGTAGCAAAGGAAAGTTCCGGGCCGTGGCCGGTCAAGGGCGCGCCGCCGACCGTTTCTGCAAGGCGCGTAAGCGGATCATGACTTGATGATCGGGCGACGCTGACATAATCCAGGCCAAGGCGTTCGCCACCCAGAAAATCGAGCGCGAGCCCTGCCCGCGCGAGTGTCGTCCCCAGTCGGTATGGATTGACCTGGACGACCTGCAGCCGCCGCGTCATCCGCGCATAGTCGCCGCTAACCCGCAGGCTGACGGTGGGTCCCACCGGTATTTCCGCTGTCACGCCCATCCCCTTGAGCGACCATTTGTCAATGCCGAAGGGCAGGTCGGCGCGCCGCGCGACGTTCGCCGCCCTATGGGCAGCCACCTGAATATCCACAGAGCCCGCCGACAGCATTGCCTTCTTTGATCGCACGCTGGCCAAATCGAGCCGATCAATCTCCGTCAGGGAGGATGAAAAAGGAAATACTGCCGCCTTCCTTTCCAACGCAAGACGCCCGGTAGTCAGACGCGGCAGGCGCGGATACTGGGAAGCAGGCTTGGCTTCGGCCATGGCCGGCATCGCCGCCACAATCATTATCGGCCAAAGATGGATCGGCAGCACCGTCGCTTTGATCATGTAGAGAACTCCCCGCTTTGCACCAAGACGGCAGGGCCAGCATGAACCGCAGTCACAGCACATCGTGAAAATTTTTGGGCAACTGAGGCGGGTGCGTCGGTTCGCCGTCTTTCGGCCATCGATCGGGAGATGGCCGTTGCGCAAAATGAAATCGACGTTTCTGGGACTTGTTATCGCGATGTCCGTCGGCGCTTCCTTGCCGCGCGCGAACCCTGTCGCACAGCCGCTCCATTTGTCGGTGGACTTTGACGGGCAGCTGTCCGTGATGACCTATAATGTCCACGGCGTGCCATGGCCGGTAGGGTGGGGACGGCCCGCCCAACTGACCCAGATCGCGGAAACACTGCGTGATCTGCGCAGCCGTGGGCGCAACCCGCATGTCGTAGTCCTACAAGAGGCTTTTACGGAAGATGCGCAAGCGATCGGGAGAGAGGCGGGATATCGATATATCGTCGACGGGCCGTCAGCCGAACTCGTCAGCAGTGAGCGTCCTACGGCGGCCGACCGGTTGTTCGCCAGCAGCGGCTCGTGGATTAAGGGCGAGGGGCTCGGGAAATTCGTTGGCAGCGGCCTGCAGATACTTTCTGACTTCCCGATAGTTGGCGTGCGTCGCATGGCCTACCCGACCTATGCCTGCGCAGGGTATGACTGTTTGGCGAACAAGGGTGCGCTCCTCGCCAGTCTTGCGCTTCCCGGTGAGGCCGAACCGATCGACATCGTGACGACGCACCTCAACAGCCGGCGATCGTCCGGCGTCGCCGACGCCCGGTCGATCTATGCCTATCGCCTTCAGGTAAAGTTTCTTACCGATTTCATCCGCCGCGCCCACGATCCGCAACGGGCGCTCCTTGTTGCTGGAGACTTCAACGTGGGTAGAGCGACGCCGCGTCGCACCGACCTGCTGGCCAGCGTCAGGACACAGTGGGTTCAGGATGGCGACATCGACGACGCCTATGGCGAAGCCGTGCGCATCGGCCTGCCGCTCAGCAGCGACGCCCGGTTTTCGCGCAGTCGCGCGCGCGACTGGCAATTCTACACTCGGGGAAAATCGACCGATTTGGAACTCGATGGGATCGACGTGCCGTTCGGTCACGACAAGTATGGCGGCATGCTATCGGACCATGTCGGCTACACTGCCACCTACCGGATATTCTCGCGCAGTCGCTCGGCGAGCCTCAACGGCGCGTATATATTGGAGAGGCGGCGTAAAACATCAGTCCGACCGGATGACATAAAGTCCGTTCCGAAACCTGCCCACCGCTACGTGGGCCACTAGCCATGCAGGCGGCTAACTCACGTGAATCGAGACGCGCTCAAATTCGCAAATTTGTGCTTGGAGGCGGTCATTCAGAACCATCGAATGGCAGCTATATTGAGTCGCTCTCCCGGGAGCGGACCGAGCAGAATGTCCCAGCTTACGACATTATCAGACCAGCAGATTTTGCGTGGATGGTTAGACAATAGCAATTGCGCTGGTCAGGGCATGTGCATCGCTAACCAGGCGATCAATGGCCGCTACGAGATCTTCAATCTGAGTCTCGTCAGCCGCCTGACCCTCTCCCGCAAGTGCTGAGGCGTCTTCCAGCTTCGCTGTTACCAAGGCAAACAGGTGTCCTATGAGGTCCTTTCTTGCGGGATCGTCCATGTGCAGTACTCCTTGCGGACACACGGGACGATCCTGACGGCACAGTCCATATCCAGCTTTCGGGCCTCTCCACATTCCATTCGACTTCGCTGGCGAACAGAGCGAACGGTGAGTTATCGAATCGCGGCTCGAGTTGTGGCCGCTGCCCTGATCAGTCTGCCTGACGGGGCTGTGGGTGGTGGGAGCGGCATTGCGCGGCTCCATCAGGAGACCACCCATGACAACTTTGACCGACATCCAGATCATCCTGCTGAGCACCGCCGCGAGCCGCCCGGATGGTAGTTTGCTACCACCACCAGAAAGTCTGGGCACCGGTGCCGCCCGCATCCGCAAAACTGTTGCGACATTGATCAGTCGCGGCTTCGCCCAGGAGATCCTCGCTGCCGATGGGACGGATTTCTGGCGCGAAGAAGACGGACAGGGGATTGCTGTCGTCATCACCGATACCGGTCGGGCAGCAATAGCACCCGGTGATAGCGATGGGTCGCAACAGTCTGAAAGTGCTGCGCCGGCCAATGAGGCGCCTCTGGCATTGCCTGCCTATCCCACCAAGATCGCGATGGTCATCGACCTGCTTTCCCGCGCGGAAGGGGCTACTCTTGATGATCTCGTCCGCGCAACCGGCTGGCTTCCTCACACTATGCGGGCTGCGCTGACGGGTCTCCGCAAGAAGGGGCATCAGATCAACAAGGGCAAGCGATCGGACATCACCTGCTATGAGCTGGTACAGGCGGCATAACCGGTGGCCAGCCTGGAGGATAAATTGACTGCGCTGGCGACGATGTCGCTGGCGCAGCTTCGCGGGCATTGGCTCCAGCTATATAGGGTGGCAGCACCCGACGTCGGCCCGCAACTTCTTATCCGTGGACTGGCTTATCGACTGCAGGAGCAGGCGGTCGGCGGACTGGAACCCGGTCACGCGAAAGAACTGTCCAAGCTCGCCGGTCAGCTGGCGAGGAAGGGGGCCATCACCTTCACGCCGAATACCCAGATCCGCACAGGCACCCGCCTCGTGCGTGAATGGCAGGGTGTCAGCCATCATGTGATGATCCGCGAAGACGGCTACCTATATAAGGATGAGGTCTACAGCTCTCTCTCCCAGATTGCCCAGCATATCACCGGGGCGATCGGGTCAGGCCCGCGCTTCTTCGGCCTAAGAGGGGGCAGGGCAGTCAGCCATGGCTAAGCGGCCTCAGCCCAAAGACAGCGGTGCGCCGAAGCAACGCCGCTGCGCGATCTACACTCGCAAGTCCACCGAGGAGGGGCTCGACCAGGAGTTCAACAGCTTGGATGCGCAGCGTGAAGCCTGTGCGGCGTATATCACCAGTCAGCGGCATGAGGGCTGGGTGATGCTGCCGGACCATTATGATGATGGCGGCTTCACCGGCGGCAATATGGACCGTCCCGGTCTTAAACAGCTGCTCGCCGAGGTGAAGGCGGGCAGGGTGGATGTCATCGTCGTGTATAAGGTCGACCGCCTGACCCGCGCCCTGTCAGACTTTGCCAAGATCGTTGACGTCCTTGACGCCGCCGGAGCCAGCTTTGTCAGCATCACCCAGGCGTTCAACACCACAAGCAGCATGGGAAGGCTGACTCTCAACGTCCTGTTATCCTTCGCCCAGTTTGAGCGGGAAGTGATCAGCGAGCGCGTCCGCGACAAGATTGCCGCATCCAAGCGCAAGGGCATGTGGATGGGGGGCAGGGTGCCACTTGGCTATGATGTTGTCGAGCGCAAGCTGGTCGTCAATGAATGCGAAGCTGAGTTGGTCCGGCATATTATGCGCACCTATCTCCGCGCCAACAGCGTGCGGGAGCTCGCCTTCATGCTGGCGCAGGAGAAGCTACTCTCCAAGGTGCAGAAATGGTCGAGCGGGAAGATCGTTGGAGGCAGGCCGTTCGACCGGGGAGCGCTCTATCATCTCCTGTCCAACCGGCTCTATCGAGGTGAGATCGTCCATCACGACAATATCTATCCGGGCGAGCATGACAGCATCATCGAGGACGATCTGTGGGCCGCGGTCCAGACGAAGCTGGAAGCGAGTGGTGTAGATCGCAAGACTGGAAAGAATGCGGACGAGCCCAGCCTGCTTGCTGGCATGGTCCAGGATACATCAGGACGAAGGCTCACGCCCAGCCATGCCAGCAAGGGAGGCCGGCGCTACCGTTACTATGTCACGCCCGAAATGCCGTTGGATGGACATGGCGCAGCAGTCGCGCCGATCCGCATTCCAGCTGGAGAGCTTGAAGCAGCGGCGCTGGATGGCATCAACGCGGTCCTTTCTAACCCGCTCGGGTTGATGAGCTGCTTCGGAAATACCGCGATGCGCGCAGACGATGTGTCAACGATTCGCGCTGCCGCTACCCGTCTGCAGACCACGCTTCGCGCGAATAAGCAAAGCGATGCCATCGCGCTCCTGCAGCGTTGCGATCTGCAGATCATTATCGGCGACTCGCAGCTGGATGCATCAGTCAGTGTTGCTGGGTTGGCGAAGGCTCTCCAGCTGCAGTTGGGCGCCAACATCCCGTTGCTCGACCGGATGCCCATCGTGATGCGCTCGACGCTGGTAAGGCGCGGTCGGGAGATTCGGCTGGTCATCGCGCCGCAGCTCCCCGTCTTGGAAAACCGCGACACTGTTCTCATCACGCTCATCGCCAATGCGCATAACGCCCGCATCCGCTTGTTCGATGAGACGCCGCTTGGCGAGGGGGACTACAGCCGTCGCCATCTTGCGCGCATGGCCAAGCTGTCATTTCTGGCCCCCGACATCATCGCCGCGATTCTTGAGGGGAAGCAGCCGGTGCATCTGACAGCCCGCCGGCTTTTGCGCATGCCCGACCTCCCAATCCGCTGGAGCGAGCAGCGCCAACTCCTTGGCTTTGCCTAACTAAGTATCTGCATCTCCGATTCCACCCTCTGGCAATCCGCCAGAGGGTGGACACTATTGCGGGGGGTGCAGATAAAGGCGCTAAAATTCCGCGTCGGCGGCTCCAAAACAGTCTGCAGCCACCCATCGGAAAGACCGCCTCTGCAAGCCCCCGGAACTGCGGGCATAATTTCATTGATCTGCCGGATATCTGCATGTCCGCAAAATCGCAGACTGTGTGGCGCGCCCGGCAGGATTCGAACCTGCGACCACCCGCTTAGAAGGCGGGTGCTCTATCCAACTGAGCTACGGGCGCTCTGGGGCAGGGCCATAACCGCCACCGCGCTTCGTTGCAAATGCTGCAATGCGCCATGATGGATTGCAAAGTGGGTGCGGCAGGATATGCAGGGCGAATGGTCATGATCGATCCCGCCACCGCTGCGCACTCCTCTACAATCGCCAAGGTCGACGCCGCGGCGCTCGGCACACGGCAGTTGCGCTATTTCGATTTCTTCATGGCGGCTTTCGTAGCGATCCTCCTGTTGTCGAACCTGATCGGCGCGGCGAAGCTGGCGAATGTCGGCGGTTTCACCTTCGGCGCGGGTATCCTGTTCTTTCCGTTGGGCTATGTGATCGGCGATGTGCTGACGGAGGTCTATGGCTACGCCCGTGCGCGCCGCTGCGTATGGGCGGGGTTCGGCGCGATGCTGTTCATGGCGCTGATGAGCTATGTCGTCGTCAGCCTCCCGCCCGCCGCCGGCTGGCCCGACCAGAAGGCTTATGAGGCTGTGTTCGGTAACACCTGGCGGATCGTCGCCGCTTCGCTCATCGCCTTTTGGGCGGGTGAGTTCGCCAACAGCTTCGTGCTCGCCAAGATGAAGCTGATGACGCAGGGCAAGCATCTGTGGAGCCGCACCATAGGCTCGACGATCATCGGGGAGGGGGTGGACAGCCTGATCTTCTATCCGCTCGCCTTTCTGGGCATCTGGCAGACGCATCAGGTGGCGCTGGTCATGGTCACGAACTGGGCGATGAAGGTGGGCTGGGAAGTGCTGCTGACGCCGGCAACCTATGCAATTGTCGGTTTCCTGAAGCGTCGCGAAGGGCTGGATGTCTATGACACCAGCACCGATTTCACGCCGTTCCGCACGCGCATCTGATCGCACAGATGACCGTGACCGATATCGCCATAGTGTGGGGTGGCATGAAGACGGCGATCGAGGACTATCTCGACCTGTCGGCCGATGCCCTCCATGTGCATGTGAGCATATTGCTGCTGCTGTTCTTCGCGCTGGTTACACGGCGGCGGCTTTATCACCCACTGCCCTATCTGCTGCTGTTCGTGGTGGAGTGCATGAACGAGTTCATCGACATGAATCAGCCGGTGGGGAGCATTGAGAGCAACTGGCCCGCCTCGCGGCACGACATAGTAAACACGATGTTCCTGCCCACGGTGCTGATCCTGGTGATGCGCTGGCGCAACAAGAGTTTCATGCGGCCAGACGCGCATGATTAGGGCGATCATGCTTTCATTCGCTACGTTTTTCGGCCTGGCGTTGATCCTGCTCGGCTTGGTGTATTTTTTGTCGTGCGTCGGGATGGGGCTGTGGGTCGGCTTTCAGAAAGGACAAGATCCGGCACCCTACATTGCGACGATGATTTTCATGGGGCCTATCGCGCTTGCGTTTATTCTCGCTGACGACCGCGCGCGGCATGACGCTCTAACCAGTTCACAGGGGATGATGATCGAAGCTGCGGTTGGAATTGCGCTACTAGTGAGCCTGTATTTGGCCGTTCGCGTTTTCAGGGATGTATTTTTGGTTCGGCGTTCAAGCCTTCGCCAGGAAGCTCTCGACCAGCCCCTCGAATAAGCGCCGACCGTCAATGCTGCCATGCGCCGGCTCGATCACCCGCTCCGGATGCGGCATCATGCCAAGCACATTGCCGGCGTCGTTCAGGATACCCGCGATCTGCCGCGCTGATCCATTCACGGATTCTGCATAGCGCAGGGCCACGCGGCCTTCACCCTCGAGCTTGTCGAGCGTCGCGTCGTCGGCGAAATAATTGCCGTCATGATGGGCCACCGGGAAGGTGATGGCTTCGCCCGCTTCATAGCGGCTGGTAAAGGCGGTCTGGCTGTTCTCGACGGTCAGGGCCACATCGCGGCACACGAAATGCCCGCCCGCATTGCGCAGCAGCGCGCCGGGCAGCAGGCCGGTCTCGGTCAGCACCTGGAAACCGTTGCAGATGCCCAGAACGAATGCGCCGCGCTCCGCCGCCTTCGCCACCGCCTGCATCACCGGTGACCGCGCCGCCATCGCGCCCGAACGCAGATAGTCGCCGTAGGAAAAGCCGCCGGGCACGCCGATCAGGTCGATATCGTCCGGAAGGTCCGTTTCGCGATGCCAGATCATCTCCGGCTTGCGGCCGCTGACCTTTTCGAAGGCGACAGCCAGATCGCGGTCGCAATTGCTTCCCGGGAAGACGATGACCGCGCTCTTCATGGTCAGTTGCCCTTTTCGATCCGATAGTTTTCGATGACGGTGTTCGCGAGCAGCTTCTTGCACATCGCGTCGATATCCGCATCGCTGGTGCCGTCGGCCAAGTCCAGTTCAATGAGCTTGCCCGCGCGCACATCATTCACGCCGCCAAAGCCCAAGCCTTCGAGCGCGTGATGGATCGCCCGGCCTTGCGGGTCGAGGACGCCGCCTTTCAGGGTGACGAAGATGCGGGCTTTCATGTCCGGTCGCTTCCTTTGCGGGGTTTCGCGCACCCGATAGGCCGGTGCGGGGGCAGGGGCAAGGGGGTTGGCAGCGAGATTGTCATGGAAGCGCGATCCGTCGCTCGATGCCTATCGCCTTCAGGAATGCCTCGTCATGGCTGACCGCCAGCAATGTACCGTCATAGGCGGTAAGCCCTGCCTCCACCGCAGCGATCGAGTCGAGGTCCAGATGATTGGTCGGTTCGTCCAGTATCAGCAGCGGGGGAGGGGCCGAGCTTCCCAGGATGCAGGCCAGGCCCGCACGCAGCATCTGCCCGCCGCTGAGCGTCGAGACGATTTGCAATGCCGCGTCGGCTCTGAACCGGAAACGGGCGAGTGCCGCGCGGCAGCTATTCTCTCCCGCATCCGGGTTCAGTCTCCGGAAATTATCCGCGATCGACTGGCCTGGGTCCAGCAGGCCCGCTGTTTGATCCAGCATGGCAAAGGCGGTTCCGCGTTTGATTCGGCCCGACAGCGGCGATAGTTGCCCGGATATCATAGCCAGCAGGGTCGTCTTGCCTGATCCATTGGGACCCGTCAGCGCGATCCGCTCCGGTCCGGTAATCGTGAAGGACAGGTCGACGATCGCCGGATTTGTCGGGTCATGCCCGCCCGTCACATGCTCCAGCTTCAGCACAGTCTTACTGGCGGGCAGGCGGGTCGGCGCGATCGTCACCGCAAACGGTTCCAATATCTCGACGCGCTCTCGAGCCGCCTTCACGGTTTCCGCTGTCTCGGCGCGCTGGCGATTGGCAAGTCGGGCATTGTCCGCGCCGCTGTTTTGCGCTTGCTCCTTGCGCATGCCGATCAGGATTTTCGGCATGTCGCCGCGCGCGCCCTTTGCCTTGCCGGTCGAATCGCGCCGCTGCTTGCGCTCGACGGCCTGCTGCGCCTTCCGGCCGATCTCTGCCATGTGCCGTTCGGCGGTTTCCAGTTCCTGCTGAGCAGCCGCCAAGTCTATCGCCTTGCGGGTCTGGTAGGCGCTCCAGTTTCCGCCGTAGCGGGTTGTTCCTAGCGTCGTCAGTTCGACGATCGCATCCATCGTTTCCAGCAGTTCGCGGTCATGGCTAACGATGATCGCCCCGGCCCGCCAGTCGGTGAGGATGTCCAGCAGCGCTTGTCGCCCCTCCCGGTCCAGATTGTTGGTGGGTTCGTCCAGCAGCAGGAAATCGGGTTCGGCGAAGATCACGGCCGCCATCGCCGCGCGCGTTCGCTGGCCGCCGGACAAGGCGCTGAGGCGCGTGTTCACCTCCGCGTCCAGCCCGACGCTACCAAGCGCCGAGAGGATGCGCGGCTCCAGGGTCCAATCGGCTTCGGCCAGATCATCCATGTCAGCTTCGCCCACCTCTGCCTTGTTCAGCAATGCGAGACCTGCGGATGCCCCGAAAAGATCGGCAATGGTGTCTTCAGGGTCCACCTGCACCATCTGACGCAAAGTACCGACCGTGCCGTTGACGGTAATCCTGCCCGAAGAAGGCTGGAGCGCGCCGGCGATCAGCCTGAGCAGCGTGGTCTTGCCGGTGCCGTTCCGACCGACGATGCCGGTGCGCTCTTGCGTGAAACTCAGGTTCAGCCCTGAGAGGACGGCCCTGCCGTCAGGCGTGGACCAGCCGAGAAGGGATATAGTGATCGAAGGAGACATAAGCGCGAATTTCCTTGGCGGCGGTGCGGTGCGGCGGTGCTGCGGGGAGGAAATTCATGGCTCTGCCCATCCTTGGAATAAAAGGAGGACATGCTGATACCTTCAACGCCGAAGACCTTCAAGCTGAGCGGCTTGCTCCTGTCGTGGCGTAGGGCCATGATGGCGCTTAAGACCATGTAAAAGGAATGGATTATGCGTCGCTGGACCAAGACAATCGTGGCGATGGCGACACTCGCGGCCATCCCGCTCCAGTCCGTTAGGGCGGAGCCGGAGAAGGCGGGCGAGGCCAAGTCTGACGGGGCCAAATCGGACGAAGCGAAGAAGGACGATGAGGCGAAGCCCGCGCCCTTTTCTGAGGACAAGACAGTCAAGCAGGCGGCGCTCATCGGCGGATCGAAGATCGGCTATGACGCCACGGTCGGCCATATTCCGGTGCGCGACGACAAGGGAAAGACCATCGCCGAGGTCGTTTACACCGCCTATGTCGTGCCTGGCGGATCGCCGGACCGTCCCGTCACTTTCGCGTTCAACGGCGGGCCGGGCGCGTCCTCGGTCTATCTGAACCTGGGCGCGATAGGCCCCAAGCGTGTCCAGTTTGGCGACGAGGGAGATGCGCCGTCCGACTCGCCGATGCTGAAGGACAATGCGAACAGCTGGCTCGATTTCACCGATCTCGTCTTCATCGATCCGGTCGGCACGGGCTTCAGCCGCAGCCTGCAGGAAGCGGACAAGACGAAGAAGAGCTTCTTCACGACCGAGACGGACATCAAATATCTCTCGCGCACGTCTATGACTGGCTGGTCAAGAACGGGCGGCTGCGTTCGCCCAAATATGTCATCGGCGAAAGTTATGGCGGCTATCGCGCGCCGCGGATCGCGCTGGAGTTGCAGACGCAGCTTGGCGTGGGGGTCAACGGCATCGTCATGGTGTCGCCCTATCTCGACCCCGCCGCTGTTGGAGATGGCACGGCGCTGTCGCCGCTTCCCTGGATGATCAACCTGCCGTCGATGGCGGCGGCGAAGCTGGAGCGGGAGGGCAGGCTCTCCGCGCAGACGATGGCGCCGGTGGAGGCCTACACCCGCGGCCAGTTCGCCACGGATTTCTTCGCCGGTCGATCGGACCCGGCGGCGACGGGACGCATGGTGGACACTGTCACGCAACTGACTGGCCTGGACCGCAATCTGGTCGCGCGGCTTGGCGGCCGGGTCGATATCGGCACGTTCCTGCGCGAAAGCCACCGCGATCAGGGCAAGATCGACAGCGTCTACGACAGCAATGTCACCGCCTGGGACCCGTTCCCCGGCGCAGCGCAGCAGCAGTCGGGCGACCCGATCCTCAACGCCCTGATTGCGCCGACCACCAGCGCGATGGTGGATTTCATCACCCGCACCGTGGGATGGAAGATCGACGCCCGCTACAATGCGCTGTCCTATGAGGTGAATGCGGCATGGGACAATGGGCAAGCCAAGGATTCGCCGGTCACCGACCTGCGCAAGGCCATCGCGAACGACCCGCGCATGAAGGTGATGATCGTCCATGGCTATAACGACCTGTCATGCCCCTTTTTCGGGTCGCAACTGATCATCGACCAGATGCCGTCCTTTGGCACGCCCTCACGTATCCGGCTGGACGTGTATCCGGGCGGGCATATGTTCTATTCGCGCAACGGCAGCGGGGCGGCGTTCCGGGCGGACGCGAAGGCGCTTTACGCGCAGTAATGTAGAGAGGCGGGCCTATGGCTGTGTTCGGGGCGAAAGCAACCGGCGTTGCGCGGAAGGCCCGACCTCAGCTATCGCCGACGCATGGATGATGAAGAGGATATCCGGCAGAGCTGGTTTCGCGAGCGGATGGGCGTCATCATCGGCGTCATTGGCCTGATCGCCTGGTTCGCGCTGGTCTGGCTGATGTTCGGCGACGTCGTGTAATCGGGGCGCGTCAGCCCTCCGCCAGAATTCGCGCGGCGACCGCTTCGGCGACTTTGATGCCATCGACTCCGGCAGACAGGATGCCGCCGGCAAAGCCAGCGCCTTCGCCGGCGGGGAACAGGCCCTGCGTGTTGACGCTCTGAAAATCCTTGCCGCGATTGAGGCGGATGGGGGAAGAGGTGCGCGTCTCCACGCCCGTCATCACGGCGTCGGGATGATCGTAATTGGGGATCTGGCGGCCGAACGCGGGCAGGGCCTCCCGGATCGCGTCGGTCACGAAATCGGGCAGGCATTCGCGCAGGTCGGTCAGGTGTACGCCCGGGCGATAGGAGGGCAGCACCTCGCCGAATTCCTTCGACGCGCGCTGGGCCCGGAAATCGCCGACCTTCTGCCCCGGCGCCTGATAGGTTGAGCCGCCTGCGACGAAGGCGAGGGATTCCCAGTGGCGTTGCAGGTCGATGCCCGCGAGCGGATGGCCGGGATAATCGCGCGCCGGCTCGATGCCGACAACGATGCCCGAATTGGCGTTGAACTCCTTGCGGGAATATTGGCTCATGCCGTTGGTGACGACGCGGCCCGGTTCCGATGTCGCCGCCACCACCCGGCCTCCCGGACACATGCAGAAGCTGTAGACAGTGCGTCCGTTGCTGCAATGATGGGACAGGCTGTACGCCGCCGCGCCGAGGTCCGGATGGCCGGCGCAAGGGCCGAAGCGCGCCCGGTCGATCCAGGATTGCGGATGTTCGATGCGGACGCCGATCGAGAAGGGCTTGGCCTCGATCTCCACGCCGCGCTCGTACAGTGTGCGGAAGGTTTCGCGCGCGCTGTGGCCCACGGCGAGGACGACATGGTCCGCCTCCAGATATTCGCCGGTGTGGAGATGCAGTCCACGCAGCCGCCGCGCGCCGTCCGGCGCTGTGACGATGTCGAAATCCTCGACCCGGCGCTCGAACCGATATTCGCCGCCTAAGCCCTCGATCGTCCGGCGCATGCTTTCGACCATCGTGACGAGGCGGAAGGTGCCGATGTGCGGATGCGCCTCGGTCAGGATTTCCGGCGGCGCGCCGGCCTTGACGAACTCGGTCAGCACCTTGCGACCGAGAAAGCGCGGGTCCTTGATCTGGCTGTAAAGCTTGCCGTCGGAGAATGTGCCTGCGCCGCCTTCGCCGAACTGGACGTTGGATTCCGGATTGAGCACGCTGCGCCGCCACAGGCCCCAGGTATCCTTGGTCCGTTCCCGCACGACCTTGCCGCGTTCCAGGATGATCGGGCGCAGGCCCATCTGGGCGAGGATGAGACCGGCGAAGAGGCCGCAAGGTCCCGCGCCGATGACGACGGGGCGCTTGTCGCGCTTCACTCCGTGGAAGTCGGCGACTGGGCGATAGCCCGTATCGGGCGTGGGCCGGACATGCGGATCGTTGGCGAACTTTTTCAGGATCGCCGCTTCGTCCGCGACGGTCACGTCGATCGAATAGACCATCAGGATCGCAGATTTCTTGCGCGCATCATTGGCGCGCCGTGCGACGGTGAAGTCCATCAATTCCTCGGACGCGATGCGGAGCCGTTCGAGTGTGGCGGGGCGCAGGGCCTCAGGCGGATGCCCGAGCGGCAGCTTGATTTCGGAGAGGCGCAGCATGGCGGCGGCCTTTAGCCGGTTGGGAGGGGTTAGGCCAGAAGGCGTGTGTGTGTAGGGTGAGTGGACCCGCTCTAAACCTTCGCTCGATACGAACGGAGGTGGATTAGATTTCTCAACCCTCCGTCATCCCCGCGCAAGTGGCGACCCAACACACCTTGGGCAACTTGGTCGCATGGGGAGAGATGGGTTCCCGCTTTCGCGGGAATGACGAATTATAGAAGGTTTAGAAATACCCGCAGCAAACTCACCCCGCCGGCGTCAATTTCAACAACCGCCCTTGCGAACCCTTGGCGCCATCCTCCAACACCCAGAGCGCTCCGTCCGGTCCCTGTTCGACTTCGCGGATGCGGGCGCCCATGTCCCACTGGTCGGCCTTCGACGCACTCTCGCCGTTGATCTTCACGCGGACAAGGGCCTGGCTGGATAGGCCGCCCAAGAACAGCGACCCCTTCCACTGTGGGAACATCGCACCGGTATAGTAGGCGAGGCCCGCCGGAGAGATGGAAGGATTCCACCAGACCTTGGGCGCCTCAAAGCCATCGCCCGTCTTGTGGTCGGGTATGTCTCGACCGTCATAATGGGTGCCGTTCGACGCCTTGGGCCAGCCATAGTTGAGGCCGGGCTTGATCAGGTTGATCTCGTCGCCGCCCTCCGGACCCATCTCCTGCTCCCACAGGCGTCCGTCCCCGTCGAAGGCGATGCCGAGCAGATTGCGGTGGCCATAGGACCAGATGGCGGGATTGAAGCCTTTCGACGAAAGCGGGTTACCGCGCGCGGGCGTGCCGTCCAGGTTCAGGCGTAACACCTTGCCCAGCGTTGATTTCGGGTCCTGCGCGGGGTCGAATTTCTGCCGTTCGCCATTGGTGAAGAACAGGTAGCGGCCGTCGGGGGAGAAGGCGATGCGTCCGGAATAATGGCCGTTGCCCTCAACCTTGGGATCGGCGCGGAAGATGACCTTCACGCCGTCGAGCTTCGTCGTGCCGTCGCTTGCCTGATCGAATTTGCCGGTGGCGAGCGCCACACCCTTGCCACCTGCGCCAGCTTCCGAGAAACTGAAATAGACGATCCCGTTGCTGGCGAACTGGGGGGCGAGAACGACATCCATCAGCGCGCCCTGACCCTCGCTGTCGACCTTTGGGATGCCGGCGACGGGAATCTTCGTGCCGTTCTTTGGATCGAACAGCAGCATCTCGCCAGCCTTCTCCGTCACCAGCATGCGTCCATCGGGCAGGAAGGCCATGGCCCAGGGCGAGTCAAAATCGGCGATGACGGATGTTTTGAAGGGCTTGTCCGCCGGCTGACTCTCCGCCGGCGCGCCGGCCGAGCAGGCAAGAAGGATCAGCGGCAGGGCCGTCGCAGATAGTTTTCGCATCGTCTGGTCTCCGTTTGCCCGAGCGGAATGGGGGATTCCGCATAGGGATAATGGCCATTGCGCAAATCAGTTGCGTAACATTGCATGTCTGCCTATATCGCCGGTGCTTACCTACATCGACAAACATGTCAGGGCCGGCTCCGAAAGGAACCGGCGGCAACGAACTTACCTGTCTTATACGGAGACCCGATGGCGGATATCGCCGCACTGACGCAGATGATCGAACCCGAGGTGAAGGCCTTGGGCTTTGACCTCGTGCGCGTGAAGCTGTTCGGGGCCGGGGACGAGCGCACGCTGCAGATCATGGCGGAGCGGGCCGAAACGCGGCAGCTGGTGATCGAGGATTGCGCGATGATCTCGCGCCGCCTGTCGGACCTGTTGGACGAGACCGATCCGATCGAGGAGGCCTACAGGCTTGAGGTCAGCTCGCCGGGCATCGACCGGCCGCTGACGCGGCTGCACGACTTTGTCGACTGGGCCGGACATGAGGCCCGCGTCACCGTTCATGAAGCGTTCGAGGGGCGCAAGACGTTCAAGGGATTGCTGATCGGGCTGGAGGGCGAGGACGTCCAACTGCACGACGCCAAGGTGGGCGAGGTCGTCATCGCCTTCGCCAATATCAACAGCGCGAAGCTGGTGCTGACCGACGCGCTCATTTCTGCTACCATGCCGCTCTCCTCGCAGGGCGCGGACGAAATCGAAACGGAAGGATAAGGGTTCCAACGATGGCCAATGCCATTTCCGCCAACAGGGCCGAATTGATCGCGATCGCCAACAGCGTCGCCAGCGAGAAGATGATCGACAAGGCCATCGTCATCGAGGCGATGGAAGATGCGATCCAGCGCGCGGCCCGCGCCCGCTACGGCGCAGAGAACGATATTCGCGCCAAGCTGGACCCGGACACCGGCGACCTGCGCCTGTGGCGCGTCGTCGAGGTTGTCGAGGCCGTTGAGGACTATTTCAAGCAGGTGGACCTGAAGCAGGGCCAGAAGCTGCAGAAGGACGCCGCTGTCGGCGACTTCATCGTCGATCCGCTGCCCCCGATCGACCTTGGCCGTATCGACGCGCAGTCCGCCAAGCAGGTGATCTTCCAGAAGGTCCGTGATGCCGAGCGCGAGCGTCAGCATGAGGAGTTCAAGGACCGCGTGGGTGAGATCATCACCGGCGTCGTCAAGTCGGTCGAGTTCGGCCATGTCGTCGTCAACCTGGGCCGGGCCGAGGGCGTCATTCGCCGCGACCAGCAGATTCCGCGCGAAGTCGTCCGTGTCGGCGACCGCATCCGCTCGATCATCCTGAATGTGCGCCGCGAGAACCGCGGGCCGCAGATTTTCCTCAGCCGTGCGCACCCCGACTTCATGAAGAAGCTGTTCGCGCAGGAAGTGCCGGAAATCTACGACGGCATCATCACGATCATGGCCGCCGCTCGCGACCCGGGCAGCCGTGCGAAGATCGGCGTCATCAGCCGCGATTCCGGCATCGACCCCGTCGGTGCCTGCGTCGGCATGAAGGGCAGCCGCGTGCAGGCCGTCGTGCAGGAGATGCAGGGCGAGAAGATCGACATCATCCCCTGGTCGGAAGACACGGCGACCTTCGTCGTCAACGCCCTCCAGCCCGCGACCGTCAGCCGCGTCGTCATCGATGAGGATGAAAGCCGGATCGAGGTTGTCGTTCCCGACGATCAGCTTTCGCTCGCGATTGGCCGCCGTGGCCAGAATGTCCGTCTCGCCAGCCAGCTGACCGGCTCGGCGATCGACATCATGACCGAGGCCGACGCCAGCGAGAAGCGCCAGAAGGAATTCGTGCAGCGCTCCGAGATGTTCCAGAACGAGCTGGACGTCGACGAAACCCTTTCGCAGCTGCTGGTCGCCGAAGGTTTCGGCGAGCTGGAAGAGGTCGCCTATGTCGGCATCGACGAGTTGGCCTCGATCGAAGGCTTCGACGACGAACTGGCCGAGGAACTGCAGAGCCGCGCGCAGGAAGCACTGGAGCGTCGCGAAGCTGCCGCCCGCGAGGAACGCCGTGGTCTGGGCGTCGAGGATGCGCTGGCCGAAATGCCGCATCTGACCGAAGCGATGCTGGTAACGTTGGGCAAGGCGGGCATCAAGACGCTCGACGATCTGGCCGATCTCGCCACCGACGAACTGGTGCAGAAGAAGCGGGTGGATCAACGCCGCCGCCGCGACGCGCAAGAGGACAAGGGCGGCATTCTTGCCGAATATGGCCTCTCCGAGGAACAGGGCAACGAAACCATCATGGCTGCCCGTGCGCACTGGTTTGCGGACGAGGAAGCGGAAGCTGGGGAGGACGCTGTTGCGGAAACTCCCCAATGACACGCTAGGATTTAGCGAAGGCCAGAGCACGATCACACCCCTCCCGGATTATGGGAGGGGCCTGTGACCGAGCGCCGTTGCATACTTTCCGGTGATCGCGCCGATCCCGAAGGGCTGGTGCGTCTTGCGCTTGGCCCCGACGGGCAGGTCGCGCCCGATGTCCGCGCCAAGGCGCCCGGGCGCGGCGCGTGGATTGGCGTGTCCCGCGCGGAGCTGGAAAAGGCGCTGGCCAATGGCAAACTGAAAGGCGGGCTGGCCCGCGCCTTCAAGACCGGCGACTTCACCCTGGAAGCGGATCTGCCTGAGCGGATCGACATGGCGTTGAAACAGGCGCTGCTCGACCGGCTGGGGCTGGAGGCGCGGTCTTCCATGCTGATCATCGGGTCGGAGAAGATCGATGTCGCCGCGCGCCGGGGGCAGGTCGTCATGCTGCTCCATGCGGCGGACGCGCGGCCTGACGGCAGCCGGAAACTCGACCAGGCGCTGCGCGTCGGGCAGGAGGCCGAGGGTACCGATCTTGCTGGCCTCATCTTGCCTCTGGACCGCGACGCCCTATCTATGGCGATGGGCCGCGAGAATGTCGTCCATGTCGCGGTAACCGATCAAAGAGCAGCCGCCCGGCTGGGAACGGCCCTTGGCCGCTGGCAAAGCTATCTCGGATGCGCTAATGGGGCGCCTTCGCGCGCGATCCCGCCTGAAGAAGGCGGAGTCGATGCCGGCGGGGGCGTGGCAGCCGATCAGGTTTGAAACTATCGGCCGTGGCCTTTGAGCGCCGCGCGCCTGCATATGTGAAGTGAAGGGTTCAGTTTAGTCGATGAGTGACAGCAAGGAAGACAAGCCGGTTCTTGGCCGCAAGCCGTTGGGCATCAAGCGGACCGTGGAATCCGGCCAGGTGCAGCAGAGCTTTAGCCATGGCCGCAAGAATACGGTCGTGGTGGAGGTGAAGCGGCGCCGCGTCCTGGGCAAGCCTGGCGAAGTCGTCGAGGCGGCTCCGGCGCAGACGCCCGAGCCTGTCGCGGCTGCGTCCGCGCCGCGTCCTGCTGCGCCACCGCCGCCACCGCCGCCGCCGTCGCGTACGGCTCCGCCGCCCAGCCTGCTTTCCAGGCAGGAAATGCAGACGAAGCTGCTCCGCGAAGCGGAAGAAGCTCGCATGGCCGCGCAGGAAGACGCGCGCCGTCGTGAGGATGCGCAGCGCCAGGCAGCAAGCGAGGAAGAAAAGCGCCGGTCGGAGGAAAATCGCCGCGCGGAAACCGCTGCTCCCGAAGAGCCTGTTGCAGAAGCGCCCGCCGCCCCGGCAGCTCCAAGCGCTGCTCCGGCCGCTGAGGTCGCTGCGCCTGTGGCAACAGAAACACCGGCCGCAGAGACGCCGCGCACCGGCGATCACCCGCCGCCGCGCCGGTTCACGCCTGTCGCTCCGATCAAGCGCCCTGAGCCGGTCAAGCCGGATCGTACGAAGCGCAGCGAACATGACCGCCGCCAGTCCGGCAAGCTGACCGTCACCCGCGCTCTGGCCGATGACGACAGCGCCCGTGCGCGCAGCCTTGCCGCGCTCAAGCGCGCTCGTGAGAAGGAGCGTCGCGCCCATTCCGGCGGCCGCCAGCAGCCGCGCGAGAAGCAGAGCCGCGACGTTGTGGTGCCTGAGGCGATCACCATCCAGGAACTCGCCAACCGCATGGCGGAAAAGGGCGCTGACCTGGTGAAGGCCCTGTTCAAGATGGGCACGCCTGTCACGATCAACGATGTGATCGATCAGGATACGGCGGAACTGCTGGTCGAGGAATTCGGCCACCGCATCCAGCGCGTTTCTGAATCCGACGTCGAAATCGGCGTTGAGGGCGATCAGGATGCTGTCGAGACGCTGAAGCCGCGCGCGCCCGTCGTCACGATCATGGGCCATGTGGATCACGGCAAGACGTCGCTGCTCGACGCCCTGCGCGGCACGGATGTCGTGCGTGGCGAGGCCGGCGGCATCACCCAGCATATCGGCGCCTATCAGGTGAAGACCAAGGATGGTGACATCATCACCTTCCTCGATACGCCAGGCCATGAAGCCTTTACCGAAATGCGCGCGCGCGGCGCAAACGTCACCGATATCGTCATCCTTGTGGTGGCGGCCGATGACGGTTTGATGCCGCAGACGATCGAGGCGATCCACCACACGAAGGCGGCCGGCGTGCCAATGATCGTGGCGATCAACAAGGTCGATAAGCCCGACGCCAATCCGCAGAAGGTGCGCGAGCGCCTGCTCGAGCATGAAGTCGTGGTCGAGGATATGGGCGGCGACGTGCAGGACGTGCAGGTTTCGGCACTCAAGAAGACCGGTCTGGACGACCTGATCGAGAAGATCATGCTTCAGGCAGAACTGCTCGAACTGGGTGCAAACCCGGATCGCGCGGCGGAAGGCAATGTCATCGAGGCGAAGCTCGACAAGGGCCGTGGTCCTGTCGCCACCGTCCTGGTGCGTCGCGGCACGCTGAAGGTCGGCGACACGTTCGTGGTCGGCGCCGAGAGCGGCAAGGTCCGTGCGATGGTCAACGACAAGGGTGAGAATGTGAAGGTCGCAGGACCGTCCTCGCCCGTGGAGGTGCTTGGCTTGTCGGGCGTGCCGATGGCGGGCGATCAGCTTTCCGTGGTCGAGAATGAAGCCCGCGCTCGCGAGGTTGCCGCCTATCGTTCGGAACAGGCGACGAAGAAGCGCACGACATCCGCCCCGACCAGCGTCGAGCATATGTTCTCCGCGCTCAACACGTCGATGGTCGAATATCCGATCGTCGTTAAGGGCGATGTGCAGGGTTCGGTCGAGGCCATCGTGACCTCGCTGAACCGCATCTCCACGGACGAGATCAAGGTGCGCGTCCTGCATTCGGGCGTTGGCGCAATCACGGAGTCCGATGTGACGCTTGCCGCTGCATCGGGTGCGCCGCTGATCGGCTTCAACGTCCGCCCCAACGCCAAGGCGCGCGTCCTGGCCGAGCGGGACAAGGTGAAGCTGCGCTATTATGACGTGATCTACGACCTGCTTGAGGAAGTGAAGGGCGAGATGGCGGGCCAGCTTGCGCCGGAACGCATCGAGACCATCGTTGGTCGCGCCGAAATCCTGCAGGTCTTCCCGGCCGGCAAGAAGGACAAGGCGGCGGGTCTGCTCGTCATGGACGGCATCATCCGCAAGGGCCTCAACGCCCGCCTTACCCGCGACGACGTCATTGTCTCGCGCACGACGATCGTGTCGCTGCGCCGGTTCAAGGACGATGTGTCCGAAGTGCGCGCAGGCATGGAATGCGGCGCGATGCTGCAGGATACGAACGATATCAAGACCGGCGATACGCTCGAACTGTTCGAGGTCGAGGAACGCGCCCGGACACTGTAAAAGGACGCATCACCCCGGCAAAACCGGGGTGATGCGCTTCCCGGTCCTTCGTGCCGCCTAAGAGTCCGGTCTGTGCCGGGATGACGAGGATTTGTTATGGCTGTTCCCTCATCCGAAGGTCCGTCCGTCCGCGTGCTGCGCGTCGGCGAACAGGTCCGTCATGTCCTTGCCGGGATATTGGCGCGGGGCGATGTGCATGACGATGTGCTCGCAAGCCATGTCGTGAGCATCACCGAGGTCCGCATGTCGCCCGACCTGCGCCACGCGACCGCTTTCATCAAGCCATTGCTTGGCAAGGATGAAGAGGCGGTGCTGAAGGCGTTGCGGACCAACACCGCCTATCTCCAGCGCGAAGTGGCGAAGCACACGAAGCTGAAATATGCTGCGAAGCTGAAGTTCCTTGCCGATGAGAGCTTCGACGAGGGAAGCCATATCGATAAGTTGCTGCGTGACCCGAAGGTAGCGCAGGATCTGACGGGCGACGACGAGGAATAGCCACTCAATCCGTTATGCCGCGCTTCAGTGCGCGAGAGCTTGCCGAAGCTATCTTCTGACTTAAAGAGGACAACTCAGGGCGAACGGAGTCGGCTATGGTGAAACTTGCATTCGGTTCGGCCCTCTGCGCGGCCTTGCTCTTCCTTTCTCCTGTCCAGGCGAAAGACACTCTCCACCGCGCCGTCATCGCCGATCCGGCGGCCGATGCCGCCAATCCGGCGGGCATGAGCGCCTTCGTCATTCCCACGGACGGCGGAGCGATGAATGCCGTGATGTACACGGCCGCCGGGCGCGGCCCGCATCCGACTTTGCTCCTGCTGCACGGCTTTCCCGGAAATGAGCAGAATTTGGATCTGGCGCAGGCCGCCAGGCGTGCGGGATGGAATGTGCTGACGCTCCACTATCGCGGATCATGGGGCAGCCCGGGCACGTTCAGTTTCGGCAGTGCGGCGAAAGACGCGCACAGGGCGCTCGAATATCTGCATGACCCGGCGGTCGTTGCGAAATATCATATCGATACCAAATATGTCGCCGTTGCCGGGCACAGCATGGGCGGCTTCATGGCTGCCGACACGGCTGCGGATGATCCCCTGGTGGCAGGGCTCTTCCTGATCGACGCTTGGGACCCGTCCGCGACTGCGCAGTCTCTGTCGACGCCCGCCGGCCTAGAGGGGTGGAAGGAAGAGGTGGCGGGCGATCTGCCGCCGCTTTCCGGAACCAGCTATGATGCGCTGACCGCCGAAATTACGGGCAACGCCGATCGCTTCGACCTGGGCAAGAGAGTATTGGCTTATGGCAACCGACCGTTGTTGCTAGTTGGAGCGGAGCGCGGGATCGGTGCGCAATCGCGTACGGTGGCGGGAGAGGCGCAGTCCGCAGGCGCCGCCGCGCAGTTCATGATCTGGCCGACCGATCACAGCTTCTCCGACAAACGGATCGCGCTCGCTGACCTGCTCGTCCGCTGGCTGGATCAGGTGGCGCCGCCGCTGCCCTGATGGCGAAGCTCTATTTCTATTATTCCTCGATGAATGCGGGGAAATCGACGACATTGCTGCAGTCCAGCTTCAACTATCGGGAGCGGGGCATGCATACGATGCTGTGGACTGCCGAGGTCGACGGGCGATATCGGACGGGGCATATTACGTCGCGGATCGGGCTGGATGCAGGCGCGCATACGTTCGGAGCGAATACGGACATTCGTGCCGCAGTAGCGGAGGAGCATGGTTGCTCACCGCTCGCCTGTGTGCTGGTCGATGAAGCGCAATTCCTGACGCGCGCGCAGGTCCTGCAACTGGCGTCGGCATGCGATCAGCTTGGCATACCTGTGCTGTGCTACGGCCTACGCACGGATTTCCGGGGAGATCTGTTCGAGGGTAGCGCGCATCTGCTTGGCCTTGCCGACACGCTGAGCGAGATCAAGACCGTCTGCGATTGCGGGCGAAAGGCGACGATGAACCTGCGCGTGGATGGGGAGGGGCGGGCGATCCGCTTCGGCGACCAGACGGAGATTGGCGGCAACGACCGTTATATAGCGCTATGCCGCCGGCATTTCATGGAGCGTATCGATGGCTATCGCTGATGCGGCGGCGCTCGCCGCGCCGCTGGAGGACGGCGATGTTCGACTGGAGCTGCTCGCCGATCATCATATCGAGCCGTTGCGGATGGCCTGTTCGCGGGACGCGGATATCTGGGACATTTATCCTGTCTCTTGGGCTGGCGTGCATTTCGACGAGGCGCTGGCGCAGACCGAACGATTCCACGGCAGCCGGGGCTGGGTGCGTTTCGCCGTCCTGCATAGGGGCGCGGTGGTCGGCATGACCAATTTCATCGACCCGGACGTGAACAACGGATCGTTGGAGATCGGCGGCACCTATATCGAGCCTTCGGTGCGCGGCAGCGGCTTTAACGGTGTGATGAAACGGCTGATGATCGACCGCGCCTTCGCCTGCGGCTTCACCCGGATCGAAATACGCGTCGATACGCGCAACAGCCGGTCGATGGCGGCGGTGCTGAAACTCGGCGCGACGCATGAAGGCACGCTGCGCCGCAATCGGATAACCTGGACCGGCTATGTCCGGGACACGGCCATATTCGGCCTGTTGAAGGACGAATGGCGCTAAGGTCGGATGTGTTCCTGCGAACGCAGGAACCCAGGGTGAGGTAGCGCATAGCGGCCCTGGGCTCCTGCGTTCGCAGGAGTACGCTTAGGTCGCCCACTGTCCTACAGGCCGACCATTCGATAACATACGACAACGGCTCTTTCCCATCATTCAGACAAGCGGCGCATGCTTTCCGATAGGATCACGCTGACGTAACAAAATGTCGAGTTTCGCGGGAAAAGAGGGAAGCGAATGCGTTCCCTGCGCGACTAAAATCCTCTAGGCCGCGCCGATGCACGGCTGGATCATCATCGACAAACCCCATGGACTTGGCTCCACCCAGGCGGTCAGCGCCGTAAAGCGCGCCTTTCGGCAGGCCGGCGCTGGCAAGGTGAAGGTCGGCCACGGCGGAACGCTAGACCCTCTGGCGACGGGTGTGCTGCCCATCGCGGTCGGCGAGGCGACGAAGCTTGCCGGGCGGATGCTGGACAGCGACAAGATCTACGACTTCACCATCGCATTTGGCGCGCATACCGACACGCTGGATTTGGAGGGGGCAGTGATCGCGCAGAGCGATGTGCGCCCGACGCTCGCCGATGTCGCGGCGATCCTTCCCCGTTTCACCGGACCGATCGAACAGGCTCCGCCTGCTTATTCCGCGATTCTGATCGACGGCCAGCGCGCCTATAACCTGGCGCGGGCGGGGGAGGCGGTAGAGATGAAGCTGCGGGCTGTTACCGTCCACTCCCTTAACCCCGTTCGGTTCGAGCTTGTCGAGAACGCCGCGCTTGCTTCAGTCACCCTGACCGCCCATGTCTCCAAGGGCACCTACATCCGGTCGCTCGCCCGGGACATCGCCATCGCCCTCGGCACGGTCGGCCACGTCACCATGCTCCGCCGCGTAAAGGCCGGGCCGTTCACCTTGGAAAACGCGATAACGCTGGACAATTTGCGCGATGCTGCTAATGCGCGCGCCATCGCGCAGTTGATGCTGCCGTTGACGGCGGGGCTGGACGACATCCTGGCTCTTTCCGTCTCCCCGCAAGAGGCCGCTGCGCTCCGTCAGGGACGCATCCTCTCCGGGGACCCACGCAAACAGGGTCTCATGCTGGCGATGGAAGGCGAAACGCCTGTCGCGCTGGTCGAGGCTTCCGGCCTTAAGATCAAGGTCGTGCGGGGGTTCAACCTGATGCCGAAGGAAGATAGTGAATGACGATTACTGCCGAGCGCAAGGAAGCGCTGATCAAGGAACATGGCCGCGCCGAAGGCGATACCGGTTCTCCTGAAGTCCAGGTTTCGATCCTCACCGAGCGGATTGCCAACCTGACCGAGCATTTCAAGGGCCATCACAAGGACAATCACAGCCGTCGCGGCTTGCTGATGATGGTCAATAAGCGTCGCAGCCTTCTGGATTATCTGAAGGCGAAAGATCATGGTCGCTACACCGACCTGATCGCCAAGCTGGGTCTTCGTAAGTAAGACGCCAGTGAAGGGACGGCCCCCGCGCGGGGCCGTTTCTGATTCCAGCGCAGGGAGCAATTCGGCCCCCGGCGCTGCTGAAATGGAGGCCAGATACGCCTCCGCACCGACGCGCGCCGGCTTAGCGCGCAAACAGGCCCCGCCGTGCAATAGGGCGCCGCGGGCGAAGGAAAAACTCTATGTTTGATGTAAAGAAAGTCTCCATCGAGCTGGGCGGCAAGACCCTCACGCTCGAAACCGGTCGTATTGCCCGTCAGGCTGACGGCGCTGTGCTGGCCACCTATGGCGAAACCGTGGTGCTCTGCGCCGTGACCGCCGCCAAGTCGGTGAAGGAAGGCCAGGACTTCTTCCCGCTGACCGTCCACTATCAGGAAAAATATTCGGCCGCCGGACGCATTCCGGGCGGCTTCTTCAAGCGCGAGCGTGGTGCGACCGAAAAGGAAACGCTGACCAGCCGCCTGATCGACCGTCCCGTCCGCCCGCTGTTCCCGGAGGGCTTCTACAACGAGATCAACGTGATCGCGCAGGTCCTGTCGTTCGACGGCGAGTCCGAGCCCGATATCGTCGCGATGATCGCCGCCTCGGCTGCGCTCACCATTTCCGGTGTGCCCTTCATGGGTCCGATCGGCGCCGCGCGCATCGGCTATAAGGATGGCGAATACAGCCTGAACCCGTCGATGGACGAAGTGAAGGAAGGGTCGCTCGACCTGGTTGTCGCCGCCACCCATGACGCCGTGATGATGGTCGAATCCGAAGCCAAGGAGCTTTCGGAAGAAGTCATGCTGGGCGCCGTCGGCTTCGCCCATGACGCCTGCAAGCAGATCGTCGGCGCGATCATCAAACTCGCTGAGAAGGCTGCCAAGGAGCCTTGGGAAATGGCCGCACAGGCAGACCTGTCCGCCGCCAAGGACAAGCTGAAGAAGCTGATCGGTAAGGACATCGCCGCCGCCTACAAGCTGACCGACAAGTCGGCCCGCTCGAACGCGCTGAACGAAGCCCGCGCCAAGGCGAAGGCTGCATTTGCCGATGCGACCCCGCAGGACCAGATGGCCGCCAACAAGCTTGGCAAGAAGCTGGAAGCGGAAATCGTCCGTGGCGCGATCCTGAAGGACGGCAGCCGCATCGACGGCCGTACGACCACGCAGATCCGCCCGATCGAGGCGATCGTCGGCTTCCTGCCGCGGACCCATGGTTCTGCCCTGTTCACGCGTGGCGAGACGCAGTCGATCTGCACCACCACGCTGGGCACCAAGGACGCCGAGCAAATGATCGACGGCCTGACCGGCCTGCATTATGAAAACTTCATGCTGCACTATAACTTCCCGCCCTACTCGGTCGGTGAAGTCGGCCGCTTCGGCGCGCCGGGTCGTCGTGAAGTGGGTCATGGCAAGCTGGCATGGCGTGCGCTGCACCCCGTGCTGCCGACCAAGGACGAGTTCCCCTACACGATCCGCGTTCTGTCCGACATCACCGAGTCCAACGGCTCGTCCTCGATGGCGACCGTCTGCGGCGGTTCGCTGTCGATGATGGATGCCGGTGTGCCCCTGAAGCGCCCGGTTTCCGGTATCGCCATGGGCCTGATCCTGGAAGGCAAGGACTTCGCCGTCCTGTCCGACATCCTGGGTGACGAGGATCATCTGGGCGACATGGACTTCAAGGTCGCCGGCACGTCCGAGGGCATCACCACGATGCAGATGGACATCAAGATCGCCGGCATCACCGAAGAGATCATGCGCGTCGCGCTGAACCAGGCCAAGGAAGGCCGCGCGCACATCCTGGGCGAGATGGCCAAGGCGCTGGATCACACCCGCACCGAACTGTCCGCCCATGCTCCGCGCATCGAGACGCTGCAGATCGACAAGTCGAAAATTCGCGAAGTCATCGGCACCGGCGGCAAGGTCATTCGCGAGATCGTCGCGGAGACCGGCGCGAAGGTCGATATCGACGACGAGGGCCTGATCAAGATCAGCTCGTCCGACATCAACCAGATCGAGGCGGCCAAGAAGTGGATTCTCGGCATCGTCGAGGAAGCGGAAGTCGGCAAGGTCTACAACGGCAAGGTCGTCAACATCGTCGACTTCGGCGCGTTCGTGAACTTCATGGGCGGCAAGGACGGTCTCGTCCACGTCTCCGAGATGCGCAACGAGCGCGTCGAGAAGCCGACCGACGTCGTGTCGGAAGGCCAGGAAGTGAAGGTCAAGGTGCTCGAGATCGATCCGCGCGGCAAGGTTCGCCTGTCGATGCGCGTGGTCGATCAGGAAACCGGCGAAGAGCTGGAGGATACCCGCCCTGCACGCGAACCGCGCGAGCCCCGTGGCGATCGCGGCCCGCGTCGTGAAGGTGGCGACCGGGGCGATCGTGGTCCCCGTCGCGATCGTGGTCGTGGTGGCGAGCGCGGCGCACGCCGTGAAAGCTCCGAGAGCAAGGATGATGGCGGCGACGCCGGCCTGCCGAGCTTCATCACCCAAGAAGATTGATCCTGTTCTTAATCTGGATTGAGAGTTTAAGGTTAAGGGGCCGGTTTCCGGCCCCTTTCTCTTTTTGGCGATATCTTCCGCCCATAAGCAGAGCATGGTATCCTCAGCGCGAGCCTCCGGGCGTTGAACAGCTCCGCGGCCAAATGGGTGGAGGACGGGATGGAGAAGATATTCTCCTCGCTCGATGCTGTGTCCGACGTGCCCGCCTTTTGGGATTTGCTGACCAGCTTCTTCCAGGGCCAGGGGATTTTGTGCTTTGCGGCCGTCCATTTCCCGCCCGTTGGCGCTGCCGACCAGGATAATGTTCGTGCCCGGGCAGTCGGGTTTTCCGACGCGTGGATGCAGGATTATTCCGAGAGCAGGTTCTCTGATGACCCCATAAGAGCGCAGGCGAAAGTCAGCCCGGTTGCATTCCGGTGGTCTGAAATCCGCGAAATCCGTGCGCTCTCGCCATCAGAAGAACAGTTCATGCAGGATTTTTCCGGGGTATATCGAGGGGATGGCATCGCCATTCCCGTGTTCGGTCCCTACGGTCGCAATGGGTTTTTCGGTCTGGCGCTTCCGGCGGGCGTGGCCGTCATGCCTCCGGACCTGTTCCGGCTCTGCAAACTGGTCGTGCAATATGCGCATCAGCGCTATTGCGAGCTCGCGGCGCCAGAGTTCGAGGTTCACCAGCCCTTGTCCCCGCGCGAACTGGAGGTTCTCGGCTGGGTTGCGCGGGGGAAAAGCAACTCCGTCATTGCGTCGATCATCGGGGTTTCCAGCAATACAGTAGATACGCATCTGCGGCGCATATACGGGAAGCTGAATGTGACCGATCGCGTATCAGCGGCGCTGGCGGGGCTGGGTCATGGGTTGGTCAGCCTGCCATAATGTTCGCTTGATGATACATCATGTCACCCAATCGCGGGACATGTCATCGATGTCATTACCCTCTAGGCGGGCAGGCAACAATAAGACCCACCCCCAGGGTCGATAAGACACTTATTCCGGAATAGCCGACGGAGGAAAGTGATGGCACGCGGCAAACACCGTGATGTCCCACGTCCTTTGTTGCTGTTCGTCAGAAATGACGGGCCTTTCGGGTCGCAATGGAACGAATATGACGATGTGCGATAACGTGGTGCGCCTTCCCGGCGGGGGCGCCCCGGAATCCTCTGCTGCTTCGGCGGAGTATGACAGCGGCGTCGCCGCTGCCGAACATCATGCGTTCGCGCTTCGGATGCATCGTTTCAGTCTCGCGCGCGATGCACTGTTTCAGATGGATGCCCTGCGCAATCCCGAATGGGATATTCTGCTCTCCCTTTATATTGCCGGGTGTGAAAGCCTCGATGCGCCCTTTGCCAGCCTGTGCGTGGCCAACAGGCTGTCGGCCGAGGTGGGCGCGGGCGCCGTGCAATCCCTTTTGTCCCTGTCCCTTGTCCAATGGGATGAGGCGCGGGTCAAAGTCGCGCTGACCGAGCGTGGCATGGCCCAGATGAACCAGCTCCTGCAGCGGGTCGCACTCTCTGCTTGAGGGCCTTTCGGGGCGCGCGCTACCCCCACAGCGTGCGCCCCGGATCGTCTTTTCCCGTTTCTGCCGCAAAAAGCCGCCTATTGATCCAGGTAGTGGCGGCTTCGCAACGATGTGATATATCGATGCTTCGACCGGGGCGGCTGAATGCAAAGAAAGAACGAGCGGTTTATTGAACGTCTGCCGCTGGTTCCCGAACGGGCCGGACTGGCATTTGGTGTCACGACCCTCTTATGTCTCTTGGCATTGGGCGCGCGGGCGTGGGTAGAGCCCATTTTGTCATCGGGCTTCCCCTTCGTCACTTTCTTTCCCGCCGTCATTATCTCGTCGTTTCTGTTCGGCGTCAGGCCCGGAATCTATGCGGCGATAGTGTGTGGCCTGTTCTCCTGGTATTTCTTCATCGCGCCCTCGATGACTTTCACGCTGCAGGCCAATACGATCGTCGCCATGGGGTTCTATGCGGTAGTGTGCGCTACGGATATCGCGCTCGTCCACTGGATGCAGCGCGCCAATTACAGCCTTGGCGTCGAACGGGAAAAAAGCCGCGCCCTTGCCGAAAATCGGGAGATGCTTTTCCGGGAGCTGCAGCATCGTGTGTCCAACAATATTCAGGTGGTGGCAGCGCTCATTTCGCTCCAGAGCCGCAATGTCTCCGACGAAGCCGCCCGAAAGGCCCTGGATGAGGCCCATACGCGCCTCAATCTGATCGGCAAGATTGGCAGGGCGCTCTATGATCCGACCGGCCAGCGGCTCGGTATCCGCAGCTTCATGGAGTCCCTGACAGCAGATATTCTGGAGGCGAGCGGCCGGCGCGACCTGACCGTCAGCCTGGACATAGACGAAGCGGTGAGCGTTCATCCCGACATGGCCGTGCCGCTGTCATTGATCGTCGCGGAGACGATCAGCAACGCGATAGAGCATGGATTTCCCGAGCAAGGCCAGGGGACGATCGCCGTCGCGCTGCAGAAGTCGGACGCAGGCAGGCTGATCCTCGAGGTCGTCGATGATGGGAAGGGGCTTCCCCATGATTTTCAGCCGGAGCGCGGTGGCAATCTGGGCCTGCGCATCGCCACCGCCCTGGCGGGCCAGTTGGGTGGCGTTTTTTCCATGGCGCGGGGCACCAATGGCGGCGCGCGCGCCATGCTGGAGATACCGGCCTGAAGGCCCGTTCGCTATGCATTTTCGCTTGCCGGCATCATGACGTCCAAACCCGCTTGGCGGCGCGCGCAGGCTCAGCTATGACCCCCCGATGCACAAGATTCCGATGAAGCCGTTCGTTTCCCTTGGTTGCGCGGCGGCCGCCCTTGCCCTGCTCGCAGGCTGCGCCACGAACAAGAACAAGGCGGACACGCTTTACGTCGCGCGCGACGTCAGCACGCTCTACAATGCGGGCAAATATCGGCTCGATCGGCGGCAGTATAAGCTGGCCGCAGCCCTGTTTGACGAGGTGGAGCGGCAGCATCCCTATTCGCCCTGGGCGCGCCGCGCTCAGCTGATGTCGGCGTTCAGCTATTATATGAACCGCGACTATAACCAGGCGATCTCGGCGGCGCAGCGCTTCCTGTCGATCCATCCGGGCAACCGGGATGCGCCCTACGCCTATTATCTGATTTCGCTCAGCTATTATGAGCAGATTGCGGACGTCACCCGCGACCAGAAGATCACGCAGCAGGCGCTGGACGCGCTGGGTGAACTGATCCGCCGATATCCCGATACACGCTATGCGTCGGACGCGCGGCTGAAGGTCGATCTGGTGAACGATCACCTTGCCGGCAAGGAAATGGAGATCGGCCGTTTCCACCAGCGTCGTGGCCAGTGGCTGGCGGCGACACTGCGGTTCCGCACCGTCATCGACAAATATCAGACCACGACCCACGCGCCCGAGGCGCTGGAGCGTCTGGTCGAGAGCTATCTGGCGCTCGGCGTGCCCGAGGAAGCGAAGAAGGCGGCGGCCGTGCTGGGCGCCAACTATCCCGGCTCCAAATGGTATGAGCGCTCCTATAAGCTCATCAAGGACCATGCGCCGACGGCGTAACTGCTTATATTCGTCACCCCAGCGCAGGCTGGGGTCTCGCGCCTCCCGGGACTACCCAGCGGCCCGAGACCCCAGCCTGCGCTGGGGTGACGACCGCAAATGGCCGTCATGTTAACCGCTCTCTCCATTCGCAATGTCGTGCTGATCGAGGCGCTGGACCTGGAGTTCGGTCCGGGCCTTGGTGTGCTGACCGGGGAGACGGGGGCGGGCAAGTCGATCCTGCTGGACTCGCTCGGGCTTGCGCTGGGGCAGCGCGCCGACAGCGGCCTTGTGCGGCAGGGCGAGGCGCAGGCCAGCGTGACCGCCACATTCGCCGAGCCTGCGACAGATCATCCGGCCCGCGCGGCGCTTGCGGACAATGATATCGATATCGAGGCGGGCGAGCCCCTGATCATCCGCCGGACGCTGAAGGCCGACGGTGGCAGCCGCGCCTTCATCAACGATCAGCCTTGTTCCGCCGCTCTGCTGCGCGAGATTGGCGGGATGCTGGTGGAAATTCATGGCCAGCATGATGATCGTGGCTTGCTCAATCCGCGCGGGCACAGGGCGTTGCTCGACGCGTTCGGCAAATGTGACAGCGCAGCGGTGGCGACTGCGCACACGGTCTGGCGGGCTGCCGAAGCGGCGCTGGCGCAGGCGCGGAGTGAGGTGGAGAGCGCGGCGCGTGACCGCGACTATCTCGATCATGCTGTGACCGAACTTGCCGCCTTCGCGCCGGAGGCGGGCGAGGAAGCCGCGCTCGCTGGAGAGCGGGCCGACATGCAGAAGGGCGCGCGCCTGACTGAAGACCTCTCGGCCCTTTCGGATCTCTTCGATGGGTCCGAAGGTGGGCTTGCGCGGCTGCGGCAGGCGGGACGGCGGCTGGATCGCATCGCGGAGGAGCATCCACTGTTGGCCGAGGCGCTGGCTGCGCTCGACCGCGCGGTGATCGAGGCGAGTGAGGCGGAGGAGAAGCTGGCGGCGGCGGGTGAGGCGCTAAGTTTCGATCCGGCGCGGCTGGACAGCATCGAGACCCGGCTGTTCGATCTGCGGGCGCTGGCGCGCAAGCATCAGGTGCAGCCTGACGAGCTTGCCGCGCTCCAGCAGGAAATGGCGCACAAGCTGGAACTGATAGATGCGGGCGAGGAAGGGCTGGCCGCGCTGGAGGCGGACCTTGGCGTAAAGGCGAAGGCCTACCGCACCTCCGCCGAAGCGCTGACCGCTCAGCGCAAGGCTGCTGCGGCTCGGCTGGATACGGCAGTCGCTGGAGAACTCGCGCCGCTAAAACTGGACGCCGCCCGCTTCCGCACGAGTGTAGAGGCGCTGGACGAGGTGAACTGGGGGCCGGGCGGCGCGGACCGGGTGGAGTTCGAGATATCGACCAACCCCGGCGCACCCTTCGCGCCGCTGGTCAAGATCGCCTCGGGCGGCGAACTGTCCCGCTTCATCCTGGCGCTAAAGGTGGCGCTGGCCGAAGAGGGCGGGGCGGACACGATGATCTTCGACGAGATCGACCGCGGCGTGGGCGGTGCTGTCGCCAGCGCGATCGGCGAGCGGCTTGCACGACTGGCCGGACATACGCAGTTGCTGGTCGTCACCCACAGCCCTCAGGTCGCAGCGCGAGGCGCTGGCCATATGCTGATCGCGAAATCAATCCAGGGCACGGTCACGCGCACCGGCGTCCATGCGCTGGACGAGAGCGAGCGACGCGAAGAGATCGCCCGGATGCTGTCCGGTGCGGAAATTACCGAGGAAGCGCGGGCGCAGGCGGGTCGGTTGCTGGAGAGGGTTTAAAACTCCCGTCCTCCGTTCGGTTCGAGCTTGTCGAGAACTTCGCGCATCCAGTTCTCGACAAGCTCGAACCGAACGGGTGGGGATGTGGGCTATCTTGTTCGTCGCGTTTGGAACCTCTGGTAGAACCCAGACCGGTCGATGTAAGGCACTCTCATGATCGACCTCGCTACCCTCTCCGAAGCCGATGCCGCCAATCGCATGATGCGGCTGGCGAAGGACATTGCCAAGCATAACAAGCTGTATCACGACAAGGACGCGCCAGAGATCAGCGATGCCGACTATGACGCGCTGGTCCGCGAGAATAATGCGCTGGAGGCGGCCTTTCCGCATTTGGTCCGCTCCGATTCTCCCAACGCGCTGGTGGGCGCCGAGCCGACATCAGCGCTGAAGAAGGTCGCTCACACCGTCCGGATGATGAGCCTGGACAATGGCTTTGCCGATGAGGATATCGCCGAGTTCATTGCCCGGGTTCGGCGCTTCCTGAACCTGTCCGACGATACATCGGTCGCTCTTACGGCGGAACCCAAAATCGATGGCCTGTCCTGTTCCCTCCGCTATGAGAAGGGTGTTCTCGTCCAGGCGGCAACGCGCGGCGACGGCACAACCGGCGAGGATGTGACCGCCAACGCCCGGACCATCGTCGACATCGTCGGGATGCTGAGGGGAGGAAACTTTCCCGGCGTTTTCGAGATACGGGGTGAGGTCTATATGGCGAAGGGCGACTTCACTGCCCTCAACGCCCGGCTGATTGCAGAGGCTGACGATCCGGAGAAAGCACGCCAGTTCGCTAACCCGCGTAATGCGGCGGCGGGATCGCTGCGCCAGAAGGACCCAACCGTTACCGCCAGCCGGCCGTTGCGTTTCCTGGCGCATGGCTGGGGCGAGACAAGCGCGCTACCCGCTGACACGCAGTTGGGAGTGATGCGGGCGATAGGGGATTGGGGCCTTCCCGTGTCGGACCAGCTTGCCTGCGTCAATACGCTCGAAGCGCTGATCGCCCATTATCGCCTGATAGAGGCGGAGCGGGCCGACCTGCCGTTCGATATCGACGGCGTTGTCTATAAGGTCGACCGGCTGGACTGGCAGCAGCGGCTGGGCTTTGTCGCCAAGTCCCCGCGCTGGGCGATCGCCCATAAATTCCCCGCCGAACGTGCGCAGACGACGCTGGAGGCGATCGACATCCAGGTTGGGCGCACGGGCAAGCTGACGCCGGTCGGGCGGTTGACGCCGGTCACGGTCGGCGGCGTGGTGGTGTCCAATGTCACCCTGCACAATGCCGACGAGATTGCCCGTCTGGGCGTGCGGCCGGGCGACCGGATCGTCGTGCAGCGGGCGGGTGACGTGATCCCGCAGGTCGTCGAGAATCTGACGCGAGAAGAACAGCGCGAGCCGTTCGTCTTTCCAGACCATTGCCCGGTCTGCGGATCGGAGGCGGTGCGTGAGGAGGGCGAGGTTGACATACGCTGCACGGGCGGCCTGATCTGCGGCGCGCAGCGGTTCGAGCGGCTGCGGCATTTTGTCAGCCGGGGTGCGCTGGATATCGAGGGGCTGGGCGAGAAGACGGTTGCGGAGTTCATCGACAATGGCTGGCTGAAGGAGCCCGCCGATATCTTCCGGCTGGCGGCGCACCGTGCGGACCTGTTGGGGCGCGAGGGGTGGCAGGAAAAGTCTGTCGACAATCTGCTGGCGGCCATCGAGGCGAAACGGGCGCCCGATGCCGCGCGGCTGCTGTTCGGTCTGGGCATCCGGCATGTCGGCGCGGTGACGGCGCGGGATTTGCTCAAGCGCTTGACGAGCATCCGCGCGGTGCGGACGTTGGGAGAGGAGATTATTGCGCTACGAGACGCGACCGTGCAGGTTGAGGGAGAGGCCGACACGCGGTTCCGCAACCGGCTGGACAAGGGCATAGCAGAAGCGATCTCGGTGGAGAATATCGGCGCGGCGGTCGGCCATGCCCTCGCGGATTTCTTCCACGAGCCGCATAATATCGAGGCATGGGAGGACCTGCTCTCCCAGGTGTCGCCGCCCGACTATATCGTCGAAACGCGGGCGAGCAGGGTGTCGGGCAAGACGGTCGTCTTCACCGGAAAGCTCGAGACGATGAGCCGCGACGAAGCGAAGGCGCAGGCCGAGGCGCTGGGCGCCAAGGCGGCGGGATCGGTCAGCGCAAAGACCGATCTGGTCGTTGCCGGGCCGGGCGCGGGCAGCAAGCTGAAGCAGGCAGCGGCGCTGGGGATCGAAGTGATCGACGAAGCGGCCTGGGCGGAGATCGTGCGCGGCGCCTAGACTCGCCTGACGATTATCGCGCCCGAACGGCTGGGCGCATCGGGCCGGGGGATTCGGCGAAACGCATCATCCGCAACTGGATGCGGTTCCATTTCTGAGCGGCCGTCCAGTTGCCGGCGGCGTGTGCGCGGCGAATGCTTTCCTCGACCAGGAACTCCGCCTTTGCGGCGAAGTGTGTGCATGATGGTCCGGCAATATGGGTGATGTCGTGCCGTGCGCCGTACATGGTCTTCTCCCTGTGAGATAGTATCCCAGATAAACCCGCAGGATTTCAGGAAGTTTCATTTATTCATCATTAACAATGACTTATCCATGTTATCGGATAGCCGGTGCGGAAACCATCGCATGACGCTCCAGGCCGTGGGAGTCCAGAGGCCGATGCGGACGCCCACTGCACGCAGCTTCGCGCCGGTCCATTCATTGCAGGTGATGACGGCGCTGTAACGGCCGTGAGCGGGATAGAAGATATCGTCCGCGCCATAGCCCTTGATGGCGGCACCCGGCGCAAAATCCGTTTCGATGGCGTGGGTTAGCGCGCGATATTGCCAAGGCGTCAGGACGATCGGGCGCAGGTCCGGCGCGGTCCAGACGCGCTGCAGATGATCGACATGCATCAGCGTCCGGCCGCTGCCGACCATCGCGGGAAGCACCGTGGACAGCTTCACGTCCGACCAATGCGGCGTGTTCAGATAGAAATCGCGCTGGCCCCAGCCGAATAATAACCATGTCCCCGCCCGCCGCGGATCAGCGAGGTCGTCCGATCGGACACGGGCGCGCCAGTCATGGAGCGGATTGACAGCGGGCAGGACGAGGCCGGTGTGCACGCCGTTTGAGTAGGCATAGATGGTGATGCCCGATCGGGGCGGTGTCCAGCCGCGATTGGCGGGGATTAGCGAGCCGGCGAGGATGGCCAAGATAATCAGAAGTACGAAGGTGATGGAGGCAAGGGCGGCTCTCAACCCATAATTTTTCGGCCAGCGCATCAGCTATGTGTAGCAGGAAGGTCGGTCACATCCACCCACGTGACCCTGAAAACCCTACATGCTCCTGCGAAAGCAGGCGTCCAGTTCAAACGCCAAGACTGGGCTCCTGCTTTCGCAGGAGCACGCGCCCAGACCATCATTCACGCAAAACTGTTGCATCGCAGCATCGTCATAAACCAGATTTTAATCGTAACCTTTCCGTCATCGACTTGCCGCGCATTGGTCATTTCGCAAGCGCAAAGGCCCCTCCGTGCATTTCCACGAAGGGGGAACGACCATGTCTCACACCAAGTTAACTCTGCTGGCGGCCGTCGCCGGTATCGCCATAATTCCGTCGCTCGCCATGGCGCAAATTGCAGCGCCTGCAGATGCCGCCGCCGCTGATGCGGCTACCGACTCGGGCGAAGAAATCGTCGTCATGGGCTTTGGCGAAACCCGCCAGGTCCAGACCATCGGCAAGGACGACATTGCGCTCCTTACGCCGGGTACCAGCCCCCTGAAGGCCGTGTCGAAGCTGCCCGGCGTCAATTTCCAGTCGGCCGATCCGTTCGGCGCCTATGAATGGTCGTCGCGCATATCGCTGCGCGGGTTCAACCAGAACCAGCTGGGCTTCACGCTGGACGGCGTGCCGCTGGGCGACATGTCCTATGGCAACTATAACGGCCTGCACGTCAGCCGCGCGATCATCTCCGAAAATCTCGGCACGGTTGCGGTCAGCCAGGGTGCGGGCAACCTGTCCACGGCTTCGGTTAGCAACCTGGGCGGCACGCTGCAGTTCACCTCGCGCGATCCGTCCAAGGACATGGATATCGCCGCATCGGGTACCTATGGCAGCGACGAGACGATGCGCGGCTTCGTGCGCGTCGACAGCGGCGATCTAGGCGGCGTGCGCGGTTACCTCAGCTATGGCTATCTGAAGGCCGACAAGTGGAAGGGTTATGGCGAGCAGCGCCAGCACCAGGTGAACGCCAAGGTCGTGGCCGATGTCGGCGACGGCAAGATTACCGGCTTTGTCAACTTCTCCGATCGCCGCGAGAATGACTATCAGGATATGTCGAAGGACATGATCACGCGGCTCGGCCGCAATTGGGACAATATCTCGGACAACTGGGCGCTTGCCTACCAGATCGCCGGCGTGCTGCAGAACAATGCGGCCGGCACGGCCAACCCCGCCTTCCTGCCCTATCCGCAATATGGCCTGAACTACCCGTCGCCGGTCGCGAACGCCGATGACGGCTATTTCGACGCCGCTGGCCTCCGCCGCGACTGGCTGACCGGCCTGACGTTCGAAACGCCGCTGACCAGCAATGTGCGTTTCAAGCTGCAGGGCTATTACCACAACAACCACGGCCAGGGCCTGTGGTGGACGCCGTACACGCCCACGCCGTGGGGCGCGCCGATCTCCATCCGCACGACCGAATATGACATGGACCGTATGGGTTCGCTGGGCAGCGTTGTATGGGAGGCCGGCCCGAATACGCTGGAAGTCGGCGGATGGTATGAAGGTAATGACTTCCATCAGGCTCGCCGCTTCTACGGCCTTGCCGACACACTGGCCGGTTCCTCGCGCGATAGCCTGAAGTTCCAGAAGAACCCGTTCTTCACCCAGTGGGATTTCGATTACAGCACCGAAACCATGCAATATTATGTGATGGACAAGCTCGAGTTTGGCGCCTTCACAGTGTCCGGCGGGTTCAAGGGGCTGAAGGTCAAGAACCGCGCCACGCCGATCGTCAAGGGCGGCCTGGCCGAAGGCAGCATCGAATCGAAGGACTGGTTCCTTCCCCAGATTGGCGGCCTTTATAAGGTGACCGACAATGCTGAGCTGTTCGTGAACTATACGGAAAATATCCGTCCGTTCACCTCCGCCGCGACGGCCAGCATCTTCGGTCAGTCGGATGCCTCGTTCCAGGCGAGCCGCGATACGCTGAAGCCCGAAACATCCAAGACGTTCGAAGGCGGCGCCCGTTTCCGCGCCGGCCCGTTCCAGGGATCGCTCGCTGGCTATTATGTGGACTTCAAGAACCGTCAGCTCAGCGTTCAGGTCGGTTCGCCGATCCTTGGCCTGCTGCCAGCGCTTCAGAATGTCGGCTCGGTCCGGTCCTACGGTTTCGAAGCGTCGGGCATGTTCACGCTGATGCATGGTCTGACCGCGACGGCATCCTACGCCTATAACGACTCCACCTATCGCGACGACGTGATCAACCAGACCGTAAACGGCCCTGTGGCCGTGCCGCTGAAAGGCAAGACGGTCGTCGACAGCCCCAAGCATATCCTGTCCGGCGAGATCGCCTATGACGGGGAGCTGTTCTTCGGTCGGATCGGCGCGAACTACATGTCCAAGCGCTACTACAGCTACCTGAACGACGCATCGGTGAAGGCGCGTGTGGTTGCCGACGCCAGCATCGGCGTGAAGGTGCCGGAAGGCATGGGCTTCCTGACCGGCTTCGCGATTGAGGGTTCGGTGACCAACCTGTTCGACAGCAATTATATCTCGACGGTCGGTTCGGGCGGCTTTGGCAACAGCGACATCAGCGGTACGGCGATGACCCTGCTGCCGGGCGCGCCGCGCCAGTTCTTCGTGACGCTGCGTCGCGGGTTCTAAGCATTGTGAAATAAGAGAAAGGGCCGTCAGCGGTGACGCTGGCGGCCTTTTTTGTGCGTCATCCCAGCGAAGGCTGGGATCTCAGGCCGCTACCGGCGACCTATGAGGCACGAGATCCCAGCCTTCGCTGGGATGACCGTATTTCCCCTACCAGCTCCCGAAGCCCGGCGTTTCTCCCGTGACCTGCGCTGTGACGCGCAGGGGGCGTTTCCGGCCGATCGTCGGGCGCTTGCGCAGGCGGAGTGTCGGCCATTGGCTGTCGTCGATCCGATCGGCGAGGCGCATGCCTTGCTTACGGTAGGCGGCGATGACCCGATCGGCTTGCGTATCGAGCAAGCCGGCGAGGATCAGCGTGCCGCCATCCTCGATCAGGGCGCACAGCGACGGCGCGAGGTCGATCAGCGGTCCGGCCAGGATATTGGCGATCAGCAGGTCATAGGGCGCGCGCCCTATGATCGCCGCATGGTTCGCGCCAGCCGCCGTCACCAGCGCCAGTTGCCCGCCGCCGTTGCCCAGTGGCACAGCGTTGATGCGGGCGTTCTGCTCCGTCACCTCCACCGATACCGGGTCGATGTCGGACGCGATCGCGTAGGCGCGGGGCCACAGGTGCATGGCGGCAAAGGCGAGGATGCCGGTACCGGTGCCGATATCCGCGATATTGCCGAACCGGTGGCCAAGCCGCCGCGCGCGGTCCAGCATCCGCAGGCAGCCGGATGTCGTTTCATGCTGCCCGGTGCCGAACGCGCGGCCCGCTATGATCAGATAATTGCGGAAACCGGGCTGCTCCGGATCGCTTTCCATGTTGCGCACATAGAAACGTCCTGCCGCGACCGGCTCCAGCCCCTGCTGGCTGAGCGTCACCCAATCCTCGATAGGCAGTTGCTCCAGCACCGGCTTAGCCTTGGCGGCGCTGGGGATCAGCGTGCGGACAAGCGCGATCGTCTCCTTGCTCGGCTTGCCCTCGAAGTAGGCCTCCAGCCGCCATTGCGCGGGATCGTCCGGTTCCACTTCGCTGGTCATCAGCGCGGGCGGGGTGTCGAGCATGGCAAGCAGGCCGATATCGTCCGACAGCGCCTCCGCCTCCGCACGGGTGCAGGGGAGGGTGAGTTTCCAGCTTTCGGGTGTCAGGGCGTTAACGGACATAGCTTGCTCCATTGGCGTCGAGGATCGCGCCAGTCATGGACGGAGGCGCGTCTTTCGCCAGGAAAGCAACAATGGCGGCGATTTCCTCCGGCGTGGCGACTCGGCCGAGCGGAATGTCGGCGAGCAGCGTGTCGCCGCCGCGGGTGGACAGATAGTCCTCCGCCATGCCGGTCAGCGTAAAGCCGGGGCACACGGCAAAAGCAAGGATGTCCTCTCGTGCATAGGCGCGGGCGATCGTCTTCGTCATGGCGACCATTCCGCCCTTCGACGCGGCATAATGCCAGTGCGCGGGTGAGTCGCCCCGATAGGCGGCGCGGCTGGCGATATTGACGATGCGGCCCGGCGCGCCCTTCTCCTGCCAGTGCAGGACTGCGCGGCGGCACAGTATGGCCGATGCCTCCAGATTGATGGTCATGGTGCGGCGCCAGCTTGTCGTCCAACCGTCGTCGGCGAGAGGCGCTTCCTCGAAAATACCGGCATTATTGACGAGGACGTCTACGCGGCCACCCAGCGCATCGAGCGCCTTGTCCCAGAGGGCGTCCGCAGCGCCATCGGCGCTGAGGTCCGCGTCGCGGCTGCTGGCAGCGAACAGGCGGTTGCCGGGTTTCAGCGTGGCGGCGATCGCCGCGCCGATGCCGCGCGACGCGCCGGTCAGAAGAATATGCTGTGTCATGGCGCTCGCTTAGACGAGCGCGGGTGAGGAAGGAAGCGGAGCCTTCAGGCCACCCGGCGGCCGAATTCGGCGGAAGCCTCGCGCAGGGTGGACAGCTTGCCCTCGACGCTCATGAAGCCGCGCTCCAGTTCGTCGATCTCCGACGCCACGACCTCGGTATCCTGACGGATGGCCGAGATGGTGGAGGACATGGAGTCGGCGGCCAGCGCCGTTTCGTCGACGGCGGCGGTGATCATGGTGACGGTCTGCGCCTGCGCGTCCATGGCGGTGCGGATGCGCTCGGCGGAGGTCTGTACCTCGTCCACCGTGTCGCGGATGCGCTGGTTGGTTTCGACCGACTGGCGGGTAGACACCTGAATGGCGGAAATCTTGCCGGCGATATCGTCCGTGGCGCGGGCGGTCTGGCTGGCGAGCGATTTCACTTCCTGGGCGACGACCGCGAAGCCGCGACCGGCGTCTCCGGCGCGGGCGGCCTCGATCGTGGCGTTCAGCGCCAGAAGATTGGTCTGCCCGGCAATGTCGCGGATGAGGCCGAGGATCGATTCGATCGACTTGGCATGTTCCGACAGGGTGGTGGACATGGTGACGGCGTCACCGGCCTGCGCAGACGCGCGGGCGGCGACTTCAGCGGCACCCTCGACTTCGGCGCGAGCGTCCTCGATCGCGCGGATCAGGCCGGCCGATGTCTGTGCGGCTTCGCGCATGGCAAGGGCGGACTGTTCGGCCGCTGCGGCGACTTCCGACGCCTTGCCCAGCATGCCGCGCGTGGCGGCGGAGGCGTCCTTGGCCTGTTCGCGCAGGCCTTCGCCCAGCATCGATGCGCCGTCAATTTCTCCGACGATGCGCTTTTCAAACAGGGTGCCGTTGCGCTCCCGCTCTATCTCTTCTTCCTGGGCGATATTCGCGGCAAGGGCTGAACTGATCAGCTCAGCCTCAATCATCGACAGGCGGAGCATGGCGCGCATCAGGCGACGACACTGGCCGGAATCTTCCGCCGTGCCTTCCCAGATGATGTCGCACACGCGCTCGTTCGCGGTTGACATGGCAACGAGGACGGTGCGGATCGAAACGCCGTGCTTGCGCGCATGGAAGACACAGGCGCGACCGGAGTCAGCCCATTTTTCTGCGCGCAGGTTGGTGAGTTTCTCACGCATATAGCGCAGGATTTCCGCACGAAGGCTGGCGACCGCGGACGTGGATAGGCGGCTGTCCAGCCCTGTGCTGACAAGATAGGCGTCGAGAAACGCCTGGGCGATATCGCGACCTTCATCGGGCAGCAATGCGTAGATCGCGGCGCAATCTTCCGCCAGTGTATCACCGGGGTCGAATTCCTTGAGCCGTTCCAGCATTGTCACATCCACCTTCGCGCGCTGCGCCATTAGTCCGTTCTCCAGGATATTCTCCATCGAGCCTCTCGGTGCTCCTGCCGCCTTCATATCGCGGAAGTGGTTAATCATCTCTTATGCAATGCCACCTTTCGCCGAATGAAAGCGGCCGCGTTTGCCGCGCTGCACAAAGAATGGTTCTGATAATTGCGCAGTGCCGGGGTGCGCGCTAAGGGGATCGGGAATCAAAGACGCTGAAGGGACCCACACCGCATGGCGCGATCGACCAACAGGCCGCTGTCTCCACATCTTACGATATGGAAATGGGGGCCGCACATGGCCATCTCCATCTTCCACCGCATCACGGGCAGCGGCCTTGCGACCGTGGGCGCGCTCGGGCTTGTCTGGTGGCTTTGGGCGGCCGCGAGCGGAAAGGCGGCCTATGAGACCTTCATCGCCTGCGCGACGTCGCCGATCGGCTATCTGGTCCTGATTGGACTGACCTGGGCGTTCTTCCAGCATCTCTTCTCCGGCCTGCGCCATTTCGTGCTGGATATCGGCGCGGGATATGAACTGCGGACCAACAAGAGCTGGTCGATCCTGGTCTTCGCCCTGGCGATCGCCGCCACCGGCATCCTGTGGCTTGTCATTCTTGCGGGGAAAATCTGATGGGCACGGGAACCGGCATCGGCCGCGTAAGGGGCCTTGGCAGCGCCAAGCATGGCGCGCATCACTGGATCAATCAGCGCATTTCGGCGGCGGCTAACGTTCTGCTTCTCGTCTGGTTTCTGATCAGTCTCTTCAAACTGCCCGGCTTTGCCTATGCCGAGGTCGTCGCCTGGCTCGCTCAGCCGCTGGTGGCTGTGCCCATGATGCTGATGGTCGCCAACCTGTTCTGGCACCTGCGCATGGGCCTTCAGGTCGTGATCGAGGATTATGTCCATGAAGAGGGCACCAAGTTCGGCACGCTTCTTCTTCTCAATTTCTACGCCATCGGCGGGGCCGCTCTCGGCATCTTCGCCATCGCCAAGATCGCATTTACCGCGGGGGTCGCTTCCTGATGTCGACGGACAGCTACAAGATTATCGACCATACCTATGACACGGTGGTCGTCGGCGCGGGCGGATCGGGCCTGCGCGCCACCATGGGCAGCGCCGAGGCGGGCCTGAAGACCGCGTGCATCACCAAGGTGTTCCCGACACGCTCGCACACCGTGGCGGCGCAGGGCGGCATCGCCGCGAGCCTTGGCAACAACACGCCGGACCATTGGACCTGGCATATGTACGACACCGTCAAGGGGTCGGACTGGCTCGGCGACCAGGACGCCATCGAATATATGGTGCGTGAAGCCCCGGCAGCCGTTTACGAGCTTGAGCATGCCGGCGTGCCGTTCAGCCGTAACGAGAACGGCACTATCTATCAGCGCCCCTTCGGCGGCCACATGCAGAATATGGGCGCCGGCCCGCCCGTGCAGCGCACCTGCGCCGCCGCCGACCGCACCGGCCACGCTATGCTTCATGCGCTCTATCAGCAGAGCCTGAAATATGACGCGGACTTCTACATCGAATATTTTGGCATCGACCTGATCATGGAAGACGGCCCGAACGGCAAGGAATGCCGGGGCGTCATCGCTCTGTGCATGGAGGATGGCTCCATCCACCGTTTCCGCAGCCATGCGGTTGTGCTTGCGACGGGCGGCTATGGCCGGTCCTATTTCTCCGCAACCTCGGCCCATACCTGCACCGGCGACGGCGGCGGCATGGTGCTGCGTGCGGGCCTGCCGCTGCAGGATCTGGAGTTCGTGCAGTTCCACCCGACCGGTATCTACGGCGCGGGCGTGCTGATCACGGAAGGCGCGCGCGGCGAGGGTGGTTATCTGACCAATTCCGAGGGCGAGCGCTTCATGGAGCGCTATGCCCCGTCGGCGAAGGATCTGGCGTCGCGCGACGTCGTGTCCCGCTCGATGGCGATGGAAATGCGCGAGGGCCGCGGCGTCGGCGAGCACAAGGATCATATCTTCCTGCACCTCGACCATATCGATCCCAAGGTGCTGGCCGAGCGCCTGCCCGGCATCACCGAGAGTGGCAAGATTTTCGCTGGCGTGGACCTGACCCGTCAGCCTCTGCCGGTGACGCCGACCGTCCACTACAATATGGGCGGCATCCCCTGTAACTATCATGGCCAGGTGGTGACCAAGAAGGACGGCGATCCTGAAGTGATCGTGCCGGGCCTCTTCGCCGTGGGCGAGGCCGCCTGCGTGTCGGTGCATGGCGCCAACCGCCTGGGCTCCAACTCGCTGATCGACCTTGTCGTCTTCGGCCGCGCAACCGGCCTGTTCCTCAAGGACAATGTGAAGCCCAACAGCTCGCACAAGGCGCTGCCCAAGGATTCGGCCGATCTGGCGCTTGGTCGCCTCGACCATTATCGCAATGCGAAGGGCGGTTCGCCGACGGCGCAGGTCCGTCTGGACATGCAGCGCACGATGCAGAAGCATGCCGCCGTGTTCCGCGACACCGCACTGTTGGCCGAGGGCGTCGAGCGGATGCAGAAGGTCAACAAGCGGATGGAGGACATTGGCGTCACGGATCGCTCGCTGATCTGGAACACCGATCTGGTCGAAACGCTGGAACTCGACAATCTGATGGCGCAGGCCGTGTGCACCATGGAAAGCGCAAGCAACCGCAAGGAATCGCGCGGCGCCCATGCGCATGAGGACTTCCCGAACCGCGACGATGAAAACTGGATGAAGCACACGATCAGCTGGTTCGACGGCTGGGGCGGTAAGGGCGGCAAGGTCACCCTCGATTACCGTCCGGTGCACGACTATACGATGACCGACGAGGCGGAATATGTGAAGCCGAAGGCGCGGGTTTATTGATGACGTGATTTGGCGATAATGCCCTGTCTGTTGGGCAGGCATTATCGTTAATCCTGAAACATTTTCCCCAATACGGTTATAACTGTGGACATGGTTGCCGCGTCGATTTTTCCAAGGCGTTTTACTAGACGGGTCTTGTCCACCGTGCGCATCTGATCGGGCAAGATCAGACTTGCCTTACCCTTGAATTTGACTGAAATCCTGAAGGGCGCGGGACGGCTACCGGTTGTCATCGGCGCGACGATAGCGGTGCGCAGATGGGCGTTCAGTTCATCCGGCGAGATAATCAGGCAGGGGCGCGTCTTCTGTATCTCGCTGCCAACCGTAGGGTCCAGCGCCGCAAGCCAGACTTCACCGCGCTTCACCACGTCAGTTCACTGTCGCCTTCATTCGCAAACTCCTGCCACGCAGCGGCGTCGGCATCCTGATGCGCGGCAATATTCTGCGCTGCCTCGGCCCAGCCTATGCGGTCGTCAGTCTGCACCGGTGTCACGATCAGCTTGCCATCCTCAACCTTCATATCCATCGGCGCGCCGATGGATATGCCAATCTCGATCATGATCGAGCGGGGTACAATCATTCCGGCGGAATTTCCCATTCTGCGAAGAGCGGTCTGCGTCATGCCTCCGCATATCATTGAGATGAAGTTATTACAAGGTTATAACATTGATCGGAATGCCAGCGCTATGATCCGCCACCGATCATAGTGTGGGATGTTGACGCCGACGGTCGCCGATGCTCAGGTTCAGCGAAGGCAAGGGGTAGGTATGATCCATCGTGAACGTCATTCGATCAATCGCATCGGCTGGTTGCGCGCCGCCGTGCTGGGCGCCAATGACGGGATCGTGTCGACCGCCAGCCTGATCATCGGCGTGGCGGCGGCGGGCACGGCGCGGGAGACCATTCTGCTGTCAGGCGCTGCGGCGCTGGTGGCGGGCGCGATGTCGATGGCGGCCGGGGAATATGTGTCGGTCAGCTCTCAGTCCGATACTGAGCGGGCAGACCTGAAGAAGGAGCGGCGCGAACTGGCTGAGCAGCCGGAATTTGAGCTGCGCGAACTGGCGGCGATCTATGTCGAGCGTGGATTGTCGGCTGGTCTGGCCACGCAGGTGGCGGAGCAACTCACCGCGCACGACGCGCTTGCCGCACACGCCCGGGACGAACTGGGCATTTCGCCGAAGCTTGCGGCTCGGCCGTTGCAAGCAGCGTTCGCCTCCGCGCTGACCTTTGCGGCTGGTGCTGCCGCACCGCTGCTCGCGGTGAGGATCGTTCCGGTCGACCGATTGTTCTATGTCGTACCCGTTGTGGCGTTGCTGGGCCTGATCTTGCTTGGGTATCTGGGTGCGAAGGCAGGCGGCGCAAAAGCGACGCGGCCCGTAGTCCGCGTCGCCTTCTGGGGTGCGCTCGCCATGGCGGTGACCGCCGGGATCGGGCGATTGGTGGGGGCGGTGGTTTAGGCGCTTGCCTCCAGAGACAAGCCGAGCGGGATTTCGTTGACTACGACACGACCGGCATCCTGATTGGAAATGCGCACTACAGCCTTGGAAAAATAGGGCACAAGAACGCTGATCGTTTGTGGGGAGATGGATGGCACGGCGTCGAAGTCTGCAGTCACCCCTTTGGCAACGGTCACGCCGTTGATAAGGATTTCGCAGATCGTGACGGGGCGGGTCCCTCCCGCCGCTGCGAAGATAACGGTGGTGTATGTGCCGGAACCGATGACATAGTCGCCCTGCGGCTTAATCGCTTCGCCCAGAACCTTCGTAGTGATCATGATGCCCTCCCTGAACGCGCCGGCATAATTGCCGGCAGTCCAAGGGTAGCTGGCGCACAACCCACAGGCGCATAGCAGTCTGCGCCATTATGCTCGCGATCGGGTGATGATTGGTTCGTTCTGAACCTTGGGGTTGCGGGCGGGGAGGAGAGCGGTGATAGTCCCCGCCCTATCTCCTTATATAATGAAGGACTTGCCCCTGATGAAGCGTCTGGCCCCCGCCTTATTCCTTATGCTGGCGTTCGCCGCGCCGGCGCATGCGGCGCTCTCGCCTGCAGAGCAGAAGATGGGGGCGACCGTCGACGCCGATTACGACCGCACGGTCGCGCTGCTGGAAAAGCTGGTCAACCAGAATAGCGGATCGATGAACATCGCCGGGGTGACCGCCGTCGCCGACATGATGCGGCCAGAACTGGAGGCGCTGGGTTTCAAGGTGGAATGGAAGCCGATGGCGGCCGTCAAGCGTGCCGGGCATATCATCGCCACGCATAAGGGCAAGGCGGGGACCAAGCGGCTGCTTCTGATTGGCCATCTGGATACGGTGTTCGAGGCGGACTCGCCTTTCCAGACCTTCACGCGCAAGGGCGAAGAGGCCGAAGGGCCGGGCGCGGGCGACGACAAGGGCGGTATGGTAGTGATGCTGTCGGCGCTGCGCGCGATGCAGGCGGCGGGCACGCTCAAGGACGCCAATATCGAGATCGTGCTGACCGGCGATGAAGAGGAGGCAGGCGACCCCATCTCCATTTCCCGCGCGGACCTGATCGCTGCGGGCAAGCGTGCGGACGCGACGCTGGATTTCGAGGGGCTGGCCGTCGAGGATGGCACGGATATGGGGTCGATCGCGCGTCGCTCCTCCAATAGCTGGACGGTGACGGCGACCGGCAAGTCGGGGCACAGTTCGCGCATATTCTCGCAAGGCGTGGGAGATGGGGCGATCTATGAACTGGCGCGGATCATCACGACCTTCCGCAAGGAATTGCCGGAACCCAATCTGACCTTCAATGTCGGTCTGATCGGTGGCGGGCAGAGCGCCGATGTCGACAAGGACGGGGTACGCATCGCGGCGGCGGGCAAGACCAACATCATTCCGCCCATCGCGGTCGCCAAGGGCGATTTCCGCACGCTTTCCCAGGAGCAGACCGACCGCGTGGAAGCGAAGATGAAGGCAATCGTCGCCGCGCATGCGCCGGAGACAGGCGCAACAATCATCTTCGAACAGGGCTATCCGCCGATGGCGCCGACGGACGGCAACAAGGCGCTGCTGACTAAGCTGAACCTTATCAATTCGGATCTCGGTCTGGCGCAGATGCCGCCGCTCGATCCGTTGAAGCGGGGCGCGGGTGATATTTCCTTCGTCGCGGCGGACGTCGACGGGCTTGTCGGCCTCGGCCTTTTCAGCCGGGGCGATCATGCGCCGGGCGAAACGGCTGATCTGTCGAGTATCCGGCGGCAGGCCAAGCGTGCGGCGATCCTGATGAGCCGCCTCAGTCGTGAGAAGCGGTAGTACGCATGTCAATTTTGTCCATTCGATGCTTGTCCGTATGGTTGGTCCTGCCTAGTCTTCCCTGAAAGATAGGAGAGACTGACGATGCGCTACGCCACCCTCGGGAATACCGGTCTTATCGTGTCGCGCCTGGCGTTCGGCGCGATGACATTCACCCAGGGCAACCAGGCGGTTGGCGCCATCTACAAGGTCGGGGCCGATCTGGCCGACCAGCTTGTCGGGCGCTGCATCGATACAGGGATCAACTTCTTCGACACGGCGGACGGCTATGCCAGCGGCGAGTCCGAGGAACTGCTTGGCAAGGTGCTGTCCGGCCGCCGTAAGGATGTGGTGATCGCCACGAAGGCGGGCTTCAGGTCCGGCGCGCCAGTCACCCAATCCGGCCTGTCGCGACGGCACATCCTGTGGTCGGTGGAACAGAGCTTGAAGCGGCTCGGCACGGACTGGCTGGACGTCTATATCGTCCATCGGGAGGACCCGTTCACGCCGCTGGAAGAAACGCTGCAGGCGCTGGACGATGTGGTTCGCTCGGGCAAGGTGCGGTATCTGGGCTTCTCCAACTGGTCGGCGTGGAAGGTGGCCGCCGCCATGGAGATACAGAAGGCGAATGGCCTCGCCCCGTTCACCCATGGACAGATGTATTATTCACTATTGGGCCGTGATGTGGAACGCGACATCGTCCCGATGATGGCACGTTATGGCCTGGGCATGACGGTGTGGAGCCCGCTGGCTGGGGGTTTCCTGAGCGGCAAATATACGCCCGAGGCGCTGAGCGACCCCGATAATCGCTATTCCGGGTTCGACATGCTGCCGTTCGACAAGGATGCGGGATTTGCGCTGGTCGAAAAGATGCGGCTGATCGCGCAGGCGCACGGGGCAAGCGTCGCGCAGATAGCGATCGCCTGGCTGCTGTCCCGCGATCGGGTCACCAGCATCCTGATCGGGGCGAGCAAGCCGCATCAGCTTGACGACAATCTGGGCGCTGCGGATGTGACGCTAAGCGCCGAAGACCTCAAAATTCTGGAGGAGGCGACGCCGTTACAGCCTGTCTATCCGAACTGGTTTAGCGCTGCGATGGCGGATGACGTGGCGCGCAAGGCATTGGCCGGGTAGAGGGGCTGCGTTCAGCGTCCGTTGGCCGCCTGTAGCAGATGGTCCGCAAAAACGGGGTGGTCGAAGCGTGGCCTGCGGCCGCGCTCGATCAGCTTTTCGATCGCTGCACACTCCAGGAAGATCCCGCTGCCCTCTTCGAAATCCGTCTCGTTCCAGTCCTTACCCTCGGGCGACGTGAGGAAAGCATCGAGCGCTTGAAGACGCCACCCGATGGCAAGAGCCATGCCGGCGGCGTTCTCGACACCCTTTTCCTGAACATAATGCAGAATGTTCAGCATGCGGGCGTCATCGCTGGCGTCCGGCGACTGCGCTCGCAATTTGACGACCCGGGCGATATCGCGGGGCAAAACCGCAATGGCATTGATGTCGTCGAGAATTGCCATGGCGCCCCTCCTTCAACTCAGTAGTCAGACGGTGATAAACTCCCGCTGATGTATCGCAAGCTTGGCAAGATAATCTTCGATCTTCTTATGCGCTAGTGCGGTCAGCCGAAGCGGTAGAAACATTTCGCCACTGCCGGATTTTGCGTCCGGATGATCCCCTTCAATCTCGATCAGATGGGATTCCATCAGAATCGCGACCCAGTGGGAGAGTTGCCGCGCGCTTATCGCTGTCGATGCGGCAATGCCTTCACCGGTCAGCGATGCGCCTTCACCTTCTGCGACATAGAGGCCAAGCAGTACGTCCCAGCCGGGATCCGACACCAGCGCTTGTGAAAACATGATCCGGCGCTGCGACCGGGCCGTGACCATGAAGCGTGCGCAGCGCATCAGTTGGGCAGGGCTGCGATACTGCGCCGGATCGGTAATGGGCACGATGGACGCCACGATAACCGGCTCCCCCGATCCTGTGGTCATGATCGACACGGTGTTCGTGACCCAGATCAACGACTCGTCGGCGCGAATGAAACGCTTTGATATGGAGAAGGTCTGATGCGTCCGGCGCAGCTTTTCTATGGCAATCGCGCATTCCTCGCGATCCGGCGGCGCGGTGATGTCGGAGACCAGCCGTTGGACGATGTTTTCTGCAGGCGCAGCAATAATGTCGCAGAACGCCTTGTTTGCGCTGAGAATTTCGCCCTTTTCGCCGATCAGGAGATGTCCTGTCGTTTCCAATGCATCTCTCCACACATATGCGATGCCTGCGCTATATACGCCTTATCACTGCAAATGTCAGGTTAACGTGAAGGGTAGGGCCTCGCCGCCTGATATGCCAGCCTAAAGCGCGCCCTTGAACGTGTCGCACTGCGCAGGGTCGCCGGTGGCCAGTCCCTTGCGAAGCCATTCCATGCGCTGGGCGCTACTGCCATGGGTGAAGCTTTCAGGCACCGGACGACGGCCAGCCGATTTCTGCAGCGTGTCGTCGCCGATCGCCTGTGCCGCCGTCAGGCCTTCTTCCAGATCGCCTTGCTCCATCAGGCCCGTATCCTTGGCCCACACGCCCGCATAACAATCCGCCTGCAATTCGATACGCACCTGTAGCGCATTGCCCTGTTCCTCGCTGACCGAACGCTGGCGCTTGTTTACTTCGCCCAGCGTGCCTTCCAGATCCTGGACATGATGGCCGACCTCATGCGCGATCACATAGGCTTGTGCGAAGTCGCCGGGCGCGCCGAAACGCTGCTTGAGTTCGGTAAAGAAATCGGTGTCGAGATACACTTTCTTGTCGGTCGGGCAGTAGAAAGGCCCCATGGCCGATTGCGCCGCGCCGCAGCCGGACGTGCCGCTCTGCGAATAGAAGGACAGGATGGTCGGCTGATATTGCTGCCCTGACGCCTGGAACAGCTTGCCCCATGTCCGCTCGGTCGATCCCAGCACCTTGAGCGACCAGTGCTGGATGTCGGTCAGTTCCTTGGGGTCGGTATTGGCCGGCGCGCTCTGCTGAGTCGGCGCCATGCCGGTGCCGCCGCCCAGCAGTGAGAGGGGATTGATCCCCATCACCAGCATGATGCCGACGACCACGACGATGCCCATGCAGCCGAAACGGCTGCCGATAAGGGGAAGGAGAAGACCGAGCATACCGCCTCCGCCGCCGCCAAAGCCGCCGAACCCGCCGCCGCTGCGGCCCTGCACCTCGAAATTGGTGCTTTCCTGTTCGTCGTCGAGGCGCATCTGGAGGTCTCCCGGTCCTAACCGTGGGTCAGGCATAGCGGGACGCCCGAACAAGGTAAACGCGCATCGGCGGGGCGGGGGAGGCCCTCGCGCGATTTATTACCGGGAATTCACTGGAACTGTCATCCGCCCGGCTTATATTGCACTGCAACAGCACGAAGAGGACCCCCATCTTGGCTGACATCGAACCGACCCGCCGCACCCGGAAACAGAATGCCCCGGTCCCGCTGCCCGAAAATGTCGCATTGCTTCTGCAGGGCGGTGGCGCGCTCGGATCGTTCCAGGCGGGCGTCTATGAGCGGCTCGATGATCTGAAGATCGAGGTCGACTGGGTCGCGGGCATATCCATCGGCGCGATCAATGCCGCGATCATTGCCGGAAACCCGCCCGAACGGCGCATGGAGCGACTGCATCAGTTCTGGGATCTGGTGAGCGGCGGCATGCCCAATTTCTGGATTCCCCAGAACGATCATATCCGGGAGGCCGCGCATCTGGCCGCCGCCGGCGCGGTAGCCATGTTCGGAGTCCCCGGCTTCTTCCGTCCCCACATCATCCCGCCGCAGTTCATGCCGGAGGGATCGCCGGAGGCGACCAGCCTCTATAATGTCGGGATGCTCGAAACGACGCTCAACGACCTCATCGACTGGGATCTGCTGAACGATGGGCCGGTGCGCCTGTCGGTCGGCGCGGTTGATGTCGAGAGCGGCGATTTCGTCTATTTCGACACGCGCGGTCGGGAGGGTGAATTCGGCGCCAACACCCGGATCGATGCTCGCCACATCATGGCGTCCGGCGCGCTGCCGCCGGGCTTCCCCGCCATCAAGATCGGCAAGCGCTATTATTGGGATGGCGGCATCGTCTCCAACACGCCGCTTGCCCATGTGCTCGACCATGCCAAGGGCGACATATTGGTGTTCCAGGTGGATTTGTTCCCGGCCGAGGGACCGCTGCCGAAGGAATTGACCGACGTCTATTCGCGTCAGAAGGACATTCAATATTCCAGCCGCACCCGGCAGGTCACTGACCAGTATCTGCGCATGCGGCGCGACCATAAGGCGGTGCGGGACGCACTAAAGACATTGCCAGCGGACATGCTCGACCATCCTAAGGTCAAGCTGGTCTGCGATGGCCTGCGCGACGAGGCGGTCAATATCGTCCACCTGATCTACCGCTCGCGCGCCTGGGAAAGTGGCGCGCGCGACTTCGAATTCTCGCGCGCGACCATGCTGGACCATTGGCAGCAGGGGCAGGAGGCCGTGGACGGCGTGATGTGCAAGGGCGATATCCTGGCCCAGAACATCCTCAACGGCGAGAGCGCGGCGTTCGACCTCGACCGGCAAGATCATCTAACGGAGAAATCAGTATGACCCAAGGCACGTCGCTCGCAGGCAAGACGGCACTCATCACCGGTTCCACATCCGGCATCGGCCTTGCCTATGCGAAGGTGCTGGCCGGCGAAGGCGCGAACATCGTCATCAACGGTTTCGGCGACAAGGACGCGATCGAGAAGGAGCGCGTCGGCCTGGAGGCGATCAGCGGCGCGAAGGCCCTTTATAGCGGCCACGATCTGACCAAGGTCGACCAGATCGAGGCGATGATGAAGGAAGCGGCCGATGCGTTCGGCGGGGTGGATATCCTCATCAACAATGCGGGCATGCAGCATGTCGCCCCGGTCGAGGAATTCCCGCTCGACAAATGGGACCTGATCATAGCGCTGAACCTGACCGCCGCGTTCCATACGACCCGGCTGGCGCTGCCCTATATGAAGTCCAAGAAATGGGGCCGCCTGATCCAGACCGCCTCTGCCCATTCCAAGGCGGCATCGCCCTTCAAATCGGCCTATGTGACCGCCAAGCACGGCCTTGCCGGCTTCACCAAGACCGTAGCGCTGGAAACCGCGACGTTCGGCATCACCGCCAACTGCATCTCCCCCGGTTATGTCTGGACGCCGCTTGTCGAGGCGCAGATTCCCGACACGATGAAGGCGCGGAACATGACCCGCGATCAGGTGATGAACGATGTGCTGCTCGCCGGACAGCCAACCAAGCAGTTCGTGACCGTCGAGCAGGTCGCCGCCCTCGCGCTGTTCTTGTGCGGCGACGCGGCGAGCAACATTACCGGCGCGAACCTGTCGGTTGATGGGGGCTGGACGGCGCAATAAGGCGCGGCTTGCCTCGGGAAGGCCATAGCGGCATGGGCGTCTCATGCTGACGCCCGTGCTGTTCCTTCCCGGCCTGCTGTGTGACGCTACGCTCTGGCGGCAGCAGATTGACGGCCTGTCTGACATTGTCGCGCCCAGCGTCGCCGATCTGACGCTGGACAACAGCATCGCCGGAATGGCCGCCCGCGCGCTCACCGCTGCGCCGCCGCGTTTCTCTCTCGTCGCCTTGTCGATGGGCGGCTATGTCGCCTTTGAGATCATGCGCCAGGCGCCCGACCGGGTGTCTCGCCTTGCCTTGTTCGCTACCGGCGCCGCACCCGATGACGCGCAACGATCGGATGCGCGGCGCAAGGGCGTGGAATCGTTGAAGCTCGGCCGGTTCATGGGCGTAACCGGCCGGATGCTGCCTCAACTTATCCATCCGTCCCGCGTGGAAAGCGACCTGGGTGAAACGGTCATGGCCATGGCGCAGCGCGTCGGCGGCGCAGCGTTCCTGCGGCAGCAGGAGGCGATCGCAAACCGACCGGACAGCCGAGCGACACTTGCCGCAATCACGGTGCCTACGATTATCGGCGTGGGTGATAGCGACCTGATGACTCCGCCCGCCGCCTCGCGCGAAATCCATGCGGGCATCGCCGGCGCATCACTGCATATCTTTCACGACTGCGGGCATCTGCCCGCCATGGAGCGGCCGGAAGATGTGAACGCGCTGCTTCGTGACTGGCTGTTGCGCTAAGCGGGGCGGACATCACTGGCGTTCCGCAAATTTCCTCTTAAGCTGCCGGTCAGCAAGGGAGATATTGATGCGCCACACCCTCACGGCCGTTCTGGCCGCAATCCCGTTTCTGTTCATGGCCCCCGCAAGCGCGCAGGACATAGGCGGAACCATCAAGGGCGACATGCCCGGCCTGATGGAATTATATCGCGACCTGCATGCTAATCCCGAGCTTTCGCAGCAGGAGGTAAAGACCTCCGCCAAACTGGCGGCGCGCGCGCGGGCGCTTGGCTTTGCCGTCACGGAAAAGGTCGGCGGCACGGGCGTAGTGGCGGTGCTGAAGAATGGGCCTGGCCCAGTGCTGCTGATCCGCGCCGATATGGACGGCCTGCCGGTAGTCGAGCAGACCGGGCTGCCCTTCGCGTCGAAGGTCAAGGCGACGACAGGCGGCGGGATCGAGAGCGGCGTGATGCACGCCTGCGGGCACGACACCCACATGACCGCCTGGGTCGAGACGGCCAAGCTGATGAGCGCGATGAAGGCCAAATGGTCCGGCACGCTGGTTATGATCCTGCAACCCGCCGAGGAAACGGGGAAGGGCGCGCGGATGATGCTGGAGGATGGCCTGTTCACCCGTTTCCCGCATCCCGAATATGCGCTGGCCTTCCATGATGCGGCCAATTTCGAGGCGGGGCGGATCGCCTATACGCCGGGACCGGCGCTCGCCAATGTCGACAGCGTCGATATCGTCGTGAAGGGCGTGGGCGGGCACGGCGCCTATCCGCAGACCGCCAAGGACCCGATCGTGCTGGGCGCGAAGATCGTCATGGCTCTGCAGACGCTGGTCAGCCGGGAGCAGGACCCGCAGGACCCGGCGGTGGTGACTGTCGGCAGTTTCCGCGCCGGCGCCAAGCATAATATCATCCCCGACGAGGCGACGCTGCTGCTGACGGTGCGCAGCTACTCCGACGAGACGCGCGCGAAGCTGATTGAGGGAATCAAGCGGATCGCGCGGGGCGAGGCGATCGCGTCGGGCATGCCGGAGGACAGGATGCCGGTCGTGACCGTGCAGGATGAATATACGCCCTCCACTTATAATCCGCCGGAGTTTGCCGAGCAGATGGCGGGTGTGCTGCGCGCGCATTTTCCGCCCGGTCGGGTGGTGAAGGCTCCCGCGGCGATGGGCGGTGAGGATTTTGGTCGTTTTTACCGAGAGGACAAATCGATCAAGAGCCTGATCTTCTGGGTCGGCGGCGTACCCGCGGACAAGATGGCCGAGGCCGCCAAGGGCAAGGTGACATTGCCCTCGCTACACAGCCCGTTCTGGGCGCCAGAGGCGGACAAGGTGATCCCGACCGCGGCAGAGGCGATGACGGTGCTGGCGATGGATATCTTGAAAAAGAAGTGAGGATGGCCGCACCTGGCGGCCTATTACCAACTAGTCATCGGCCTGGTACGGGTTGAAGGGCGGCTCGTTTGATGGCGGCGAAGGCTGGGCCGTTGGCGCGGGAGCCTGTGGTGGAACGCCATTGTCCAACAGCATCGTAGGGGCAGATGCGCTATCGAGAGGAGCCGCTGCCATCTGTGGAGGCAATTGAACGGGTTGTGGCGCAGGCGCAGCGACGGGCGCGACCTGCGCGACGTTGACCGCGCTCGGGGCGGCTTTCTGACCTGCGTTTGAATGGCTTGTCGGCAGATTTCCAGCGATCATGCTGAAAAACAGTGCGAACAGCACGACGGCGATGGCGAAACCCTTGTACATATGCGAACCGGCCAGTGATGACAGAAGCGGCCCTTATCGCCCGATCACGGTAAAGATTTGGTGAGCGTCGTCAGGCGGGCTCCGCGACCATCTCCCACTTGGTTGGCTGAACCGCTGCATCGCGCAGGATTCCGGCCAGCATCCGAAATTCGTCGCCGCGGGGGCTGTTCTTGCGCCAGACAAGCGCAATATCTCGCCGGGCATGTTCCGAACTGAGCGGTCGGGCGACGATATGGGTGTTGTTCAATATGCCGCCCTGGATCGCCATTTCCGGTAACATGGTGAGGCCCAGCCCATTTTCGACCATCTGCACCAGCGTATGCAGCGATGTGCCCATCATCGTTGCCTCCGCGCGCAGTTCCGGCCGGTTGCAGGCGGCCAGAGCATGATCCTTCAGGCAGTGCCCGTCCTCGAGCAGCAACAGGCGGCTCTCGTCGATCATCTCGGGCGCGATGAAGGCGGGGGGATCGCGCGGGTCATCCTTCGGGAAGGCGACGAACAGCGCGTCGGAGAAGAGGAATTCGCTCTCCACCTCTCCGGTGGCGTAGGGCAAGGCAAGCAGCACGCAATCGGCATTGCCATGGCGCAGGCTCTCGACCGCCGCATGGCTGGTTTCCTCGCGCAGGTAGAGCTTGAGGTCCGGCTTGTCGGTGCGCAACCGGGGCAAAAGGCGGGGCAGCAGGAAGGGCGCTATCGTCGGGATGACGCTCATGCGCAGTTCGCCGCTCAGTGGCTTGCCGGATGCCTGGGCGATGGCGGCCAGTTCCTCCGCCTCACGCAAGACCCTATGGGCCTTCTCGACGATACGGTCGCCCAATGCTGTGAAGCGCACCACCCGGCGGGTCCGCTCGACCAGGGTGATGCCGACCAGCGATTCCAGTTCCCGGATGCCTGCCGACAGAGTCGACTGGGTCACGAAACAGGCGTCCGCAGCCTTGCCGAAATGCCCCTGCTCCTTCAGCGCTACGAGATATTGCAGCTGCTTAAGGGTAGGCATGTAACTGGACATTCATCGATCCTTTCGATTGATTGTCCAAATATAATCGCTCTAACCGATATATCCAGCCCATTTGGCGAAGCCGAACAGCGATGTCAGCGTCAGGATCACACCGACCGACACCAGCAACACGCGGGGCGCAATATGCCGCGCCAGCATTGCGCCAAAGGGCGCCGCGACGACCCCGCCCAGCAGCAAGCCGACGGTCGCCAAGGTAAATGCCGCCAGACCAATGTTCAGCATGAAGGTGATGCTGATGCACAGCGTAAGGATGAACTCGACGCTGTTGACGGTGCCGATGGTGTGACGCGGACTTGCCCCTTGGATGAGCAGGTTCGACGTAACGATCGGTCCCCAGCCGCCACCGCCGGTCGCGTCCATGAAGCCGCCGATTAGCCCTAGCGGCGTGATCATCCGGGGACTGCGGCTTTGCGGCGGATAATGGAAACCGCGCCAGACGAGCCAGATGCCGATAAGCACCAGATATACCTGGATGAAAGGCTTGATGGCGGTTCCGTCGATGTTGGAAAGCACATAAGCGCCCGTAACGCCGCCGATGATGCCGGGTATGACGAGGCGGGAGAAAAGCTTCCAGTCGACATTGCGCTGCCAGATATGGCTGATCGCCGACACGCCGGTGGTGCCGGTTTCCGCAGCATGGACGCCGGCCGAGGCCGCTGCCGGGGGAACGCCCAGCGTCAGCATCAGCGTGCTGGAAATTACCCCATAGGCCATGCCCAGCGCCCCATCGATGATCTGCGCGCCGAACCCCACCAGGATGAATGGCAGGATATCGACAAAATTGATGGATGCCGCGTGAGCGGCAAGCGAATCGAGCATCAACATCCCCTGAACGGCATTTGTCTACCGACGTGCTTGGCTTTTCACGGCGATCCAAGCAAGTTTCTCTTGACGCTCGCCAAGCCAAATAGCCACCCCATCTGGAATTATTAAGCTGCAGTGACTATTGTAGGAACTGTTCAGGGATAAGGGCGGGCTGCATGCTCAACAGGCTGATTGCATATCTGGATTCAGTGAAAGCGCGGGACCCCGCACCGCGTTCGCGCGCCGAAATCCTGTTGTATCCCGGCGTCTGGTCGCTGGCCTATCACCGGATCGCTCACGCCTTTTATCGCCGTCGCCTATATTTCCTGGCGCGGGCGATCAATCACTGGTCGCGATTCCTGACCGCGAACGACATTCATCCGGGTGCGCGCATCGGCCGCCATCTGTTCATCGACCATGGCTTTACCGTGATCGGCGAAACAGCCGAGATCGGCGATGATGTGACCATCTATCAGAATGTCACGCTTGGCGGCACGGACCCGGCCAATGGCATTGCGGGCAAGCGACACCCCACGATCGGTGATGGTGTGATCATCGGTTCGGGCGCGCAAGTGCTGGGACCGATCACGGTTGGCGCGCGGGCACGGGTCGGCGCGAACGCCGTGGTGACTAAGGCGGTGCCGGAGGGCGCGACGATGGTCGGCATTCCCGCGCGGCAGGTTCTGGTCGACGTCACGGCCTATCAGCGCGAATTCGTGCCTTACGGTACGCCGTGCAGCGATTCCTTCGATCCGGCGACGCAGAAGCTTGAGATGCTCCAGTGCGAGATTGAAAATCTGCGCAAACGGCTGGCGGAGATGATCGAGGAGAAGGCGGTTCACGACGCGCCCGTCAAGGAGCGCGGCCGGGCCTGATGACCAACGTCACGCCGTTTCCCGCCAATGGCCCGAAACCGGCGCAGACCGGCTTTGACCGGCAGGAATTAATGCGGATCATGGACCTCTACGGGCGGATGGTGACGGCAGGTCACTGGCGCGACTATGCGATCGACATGGGCAAGGATGCCGCCATCTTCTCCGCATTCCGCCGGTCGGCGGAGCGGCCGGAATACCGAATCGAAAAGCGCCCGGAACTGCGTAACCGGCAGGGCATGTGGGCGCTGATTGGCGAGGCTGGGGCCGTGCTCAAGCGTGGCGCGGAACTGGGACCTGTGCTCGCCCCCGTAGAACGCAAGCTGATGCGTCTGATCGAGGAATAGAGCGCTCTGCTTTAAATCAAGATCCCTTATCTGCGTTCGTCCCGAGCGAAGTCGAGGGACGCTGCGTAACATGTCTCGACTTCGGCCCTTGGGCCGAAGTTTATCCTGAGCTTGTCGAAGGGCTCGACACGAACGGATGTTGGGGATTCCTCCCCATGCCTCAGGCTCTAAACGCCGACCGCCTCCCGGTCCAGATAGGGCAGCTTCGACTGGATATCTCCGGGCAATCCCTCAACCACCAGCTTGCGCGCCCGGTGCCACAGCGCCGACAGCAGCAGCAGCGCAGACCCGATGATGAGCGCCGTGAAAGCCCATGACAACTCGACCGCGCCCGCCTGCTCCATCAACGCGTAGAGCGCATAAAGGACATAGGCGAGGCTCGACACCAGCAACGCCCGCCGGTCGATCGCCAGCGCGACCAGGCCAAACGCCACATAGAGTAGCAACACCGTAACGGCCGTGCCCGCGCCCATGTCGCCCCTGAACACGCCCAGCAGATGAAACATGCTGTGCGCAATCATCGGCGCAGCGGTCAGGTGCAGCCAGAAGGCGACGTCGGATCGCCGCGTCGTTCGGCTCCGGTCGCTCATGTCCCACCACATCGCCACAGCGAAAATCGCCAGCCCGGCGAGCAGCACCAGCCAGAAGATCGAATCCGCGATTGCCGGAACTGCCGCATAGGCCAGGGAAATGGCGATGCCGGCCACGGCGACAGCGCCCGCCGCAACCGTGATCGGCACCATGAACCGTCGCCAGTGCAGCCAGATCGCGATGGCCGTCACTAGCGCCACGGCCGAGGCAATCAGCGCGCCCGTCTTCGGCGTGGCGTCAGGAACGAACTGCATACCGAGCGCCATCAGCGCAAACGCCACTCCGCCCGCAAAGCCGAACAGCAGCAGGATGCTGGGCAACGCCATGCGCCTTTGCCGGGTGAAATATTCGGCCAAACCCCAGGATACGCCTGCGATGAACAAGCCGGATGCGATGGAGGGGGCGTGGTCCCCAGCGCCCAGGCGAAGGGTGTTCCCCAGCCAGCCGACAGCAACAATCAGTATCGTTGCAGCAATGGTCACGAAAATATCGTTGAAGCCTGTCAGGAGTCGGAAATGCTCTTCATCGACCACCGGACTCGCCCGAAGGCGCGCGACATGCCCTCGCAGCGCGTCGGCGGCGTCCGCGCTGATCGCGCCTGCCTCAACGGCCGCCTGCAGATCGCTTTCGCTGTACATCGTCCGCTCTCCTCATCCTTGGCGGACATTTCTACCAGAACTGTATTGATCAAACAATACACTATATCTGGCAATCTTGTGTAACGGAAATGTCGCTTACTAGACGCAAAAATGAAACATTAATGTCATAATCGGCTCAGCGCCGGACGGCCAGACAGGGGAATGGACATATGCGCATGAGACTATTGGAAGCCACCGCGCTCGTCGCCCTGGCGGCGCCCGGCATTGCGCAAGCGCAGGCGTCTGCGTCGTCCACGGGGCTCAGTGCCGAAGAGGCGGCGCAACTGCGCGCGGAAATCGCAGCGCTAAAGGCGCAGGTTGGCAAGCTTGAGGCAAGGCTCGATGCAGCAGCGCCGGCCACGGCGTCCTCTACATCTGCGCCCGCCGGGCTCGCCGCCACCGGCGCTGCGCCTGCACTTTCTGCTCCCGTTCAGCAGGCCGCCGCCGGTGCCGCCGCTCAACCGGACTTCAGACTGACCTGGAAGGGTGGGCCGGAAATCAGCACCGCCAGCGGCTGGTCGTTCAAACCGCGCGGACGGTTGCAGTTCGACAGCGGCACGGTGTCCACGCCGACCCTGCAGGGAACGGCGCAAAGGGAAACGGGCTTCGCAACCGAATTGCGCCGCGCCTATCTAGGTGCGCAGGGTACGATCCCGGGCGGCTTCGGCTATCGCTTCGACGTTGATTTCGCGCCGAGTTCGCAGGAGTTTACCGATACCTATATCACTTGGGACCATAAGGCCTGGAACATCACCGTCGGCCAGCACTTCCCCTTCCTCTCGCTCGAACAGATGACCAGCGATCTCGACACCAGTATGCTGGAGCGTGCGGCATTCAACACTGCCTTCAATTTTGAACGCAGGGTTGGCGTTTCTGCCGGCTATGCGAAGGGCGACATCATGATCAATGGCGGCGTCTTCACCGACAATTTGCTGGACCTGAGTTCGGACGCCGACAACGCCTACAGCTTCGACGGGCGCGTGGTATGGATGCCCAAATGGGGCAACACCCAATTCCATCTGGCGGCGTCCGGGCATTGGCGCACGCAGAATGACCAGGGCGACGTCGCCGTCCGCTATCGCACGCGGCCTTATACGCACATCACTGATCTGCGCTTTGTCGATACGCGGAATCTGAGCGTCGACAAGGAACTGAACTATGGCCTCGAGGCTGCTGCGATATCCGGGCAGTTCCATTTCGCGGCGGAGGCGAACTGGCTGCGTCCGACGCTGGCCAGCGGCATAAAGCCGACCTTCTTCGGCGGCTATGCGGAGGTCGGCTATTTCCTCACCAGAGGCGACAGCCGTCCCTACAAGAAAGGGGCGTGGGGTGCGATCAAGCCGGCCAAGTCGATCGCCAATGGCGGACCCGGCGCCATTCAGGTCAACATTCGGTATGACAGGCTGGACCTGAGCGACGCGGGCATTCTTGGCGGCACACAGGACAGCTATCTGGCCAGCCTCGTCTGGGTGCCGGTCGAGCATATCAAGCTGATGGGCAATTACGGCCATCTGATATTCAGGGACTCTGCCCTGCCAATCCTCGATACCACTGGCGACTATTCTGCCGACATGTTCACCATGCGCGCGCAGGTGGATTTCTAAATCGCGACAGGCGCCCGGTTGTCCGGGCGCCTGCAAAAGCCCTCAGAGCTTTCCGTACTTCGCCTCGAAACCGGCGGTGTCGCCCTTGGCGAGATATTTCGCCTGGTCGATCCAGTGGTCGCGAACCGGGCGTCCCTTGAAGGTGCCGAGTTGCGCGTCGACCTTCGCCAGGTCGGCATCGGTCCAGGCGGCGATCTGCGCGAAACTGGTAACGCCCAGGCCGATCAACATCGTGTTGAGCTTGGGGCCGACGCCCTTCAGCAGCAGGAGATCGTCCGGAACTGCAGGCGCGGCGGCTTTTTTCGGTGCAGCCTTAGGCTTCGGCTCCACCTTGGCCGCTGGCTTTTCTTCCTTTGCCGCAACTGGCTTAGCCGGAGCTTTTGCCTTGGGTGCGGGCGCTGCGACCGGCTCCGGCGTTGCTACAGCGGGCTTAGCTGCCGCCTTCTTGGCGACGACGGGCTTGGCTGCCGGGGCCTTTGCGGGCGTAGTTTCAGGTGCAGCGACCGCCGCCTTTTTCGCAGGCGCGGCCTTGGGCGCTGCGGCTTTCTTCGCCGCCGGCGTCTTGACTGCCGGAGCAGGCTCACTCGCCAATGCCACCGGCTTAGCAGCATGCGCAGGGGCTGGATTGGGCGCGGGGGGAGGCGCAGCGGCTGCCACCGGCTTTGCGGGTTCCGCTGCTGCCTTGCTGGTGACCGGCGGCTTGATTTCTGTTGCGGCGGGCTTGGTGGTCTCGGTTGGCGGCGCAGCGTCCTTCTTGCCCGACAGGAAGAAGAAGAGGACGATGACAATCAGCAGCGCAATCAAAAGCCACAGGCCGTAATCGGCGAAAAATGTGCTCATGTGGATAATCCTTTCCCGAACGCGCGATGATAGCGGGATGAACGCCCGAGTCCACACGCAACGCCGCACCAACGCGCAGGCTCACCCACGGTTTCATGGGCATCGGAACGCAGGCGGAAGGACACGCCGCCCATGATCGTCTGCTAAGGCCTTGACTCTAGGATCATTGCCGGTTGCTGACGCAGGTCAGCAGGCCTGCTCGCGCTCCACTTCGCGCCAGCCTATGTCACGCCGGAAGAAGCCGGTCGGGAAGTCGATATGGCCGATCGCGGCATAGGCCGCCGCCTGCGCTTGGCCAACGGATTCGCCCGTCGCCGTCACGTTCAGCACGCGCCCGCCATTGGCGACAAGGGCCTGCCCCTTGGACGCGGTGCCCGCATGAAAGACCTTCGCGCCGTCCCGTTCCGCAGCGTCCAGCCCTGCGATGCTCCCGCCTTTTTCGGGTGTGCCAGGATAGCCGTTTGCCGCCATCACCACTGTCAGCGCGGTCTGATCGCGGAACGTGACGGGGCCATGCTCGGCAAGTTTTCCTTGCGCCACCGCAAGGAGCAATGCGACCAGATCGCCCTCCAGCCGCGTCATCAGCACCTGACATTCCGGATCGCCGAAGCGGGCATTATATTCAATCAGCCTGGGTCCGGTATCGGTCAGCATCAGCCCGGCGAACAATACGCCGCTATAGGGCATGCCTTCGGCCGCCAGCGTCTCGACGGTCGGCTGGATGATCTCCGCCATAACCTGCGCTTCAAGCGCGGGCGTCAGGACCGGGGCGGGGCTGTATGCGCCCATGCCGCCGGTATTGGGTCCGGTATCGCCATCGCCCACGCGTTTATGGTCCTGCGCGGAGCCGAAGGGGATGACCGTCGTGCCATCTGTCAGCGCGAAGAAGCTCGCTTCCTCGCCGGTCATGAACTCCTCGATCACGACTTCCTCGCCGGCCTTGCCGAACGCGCCGGAGAACATCTCTGCGATCGCGTCCTCGGCTTCCTGCCGCGTCATGGCGATGATAACGCCCTTGCCGGCGGCGAGGCCATCCGCCTTGATGACGACGGGCAGGCCGAAATCGTCAAGCGCGGCCAGTGCGCCATCCTTGCTGGTCAACCGCTCGTAACCGGCGGTGGGGATGTTCGCACGCTTGCACAGGTCCTTCGTGAAACCCTTTGATCCTTCAAGCTGCGCGGGCTTCTTGTCCGGCCCGAACACCGGCACGCCCATCGTGCGCAGATTGTCGGCAAGGCCATCGACCAGCGGCGCTTCCGGCCCGATGACGACCAGGCCGATCGAATGGCGGATGCAGAAATCCAGGATGGTACGATGATCGGCCGGATCGATGTCGACCAACTGCGCATGCTGCGCTATGCCCGGATTGCCCGGCGCGGCGTAAAGCTGCGTGAGCAGAGGCGATTGCGCCATCCGCCATGCCAGCGCATGTTCGCGCCCACCGCCGCCAAGCAAAAGGATGTTCATCGCCCGTCATGTCTCCTGAATATGATCCCGCCGGCCGCCTGTTAGCGGAGGAAACCCCCGGCGACAACGCACCGCCCATGAGTGTCAGCGAATTGTCCGGAATGTTGAAGCGCACGGTCGAGGACCGCTTCGGCCATGTGAAGCTGCGCGGCGAAATCTCCGGCTTCAAGCGCGCCGCGTCCGGCCATCTTTATCTGGCGTTGAAGGACGACAGCGCCGTGATCGACGGGGTGATGTGGAAGGGCGGGGCGGGGCGTCTCGCCTTCTCGCCGCAGGACGGCGTGGAGGTGATCGCCACCGGCAAGCTCACCACCTATCCCGGCCGTTCCAAATATCAGATCGTCATCGATCGGATGGAACTGGCGGGCGAGGGCGCGCTCATGGCGCTGCTCGAACGGCTGAAGCAGAAACTGGGCGCGGAGGGGCTGTTCGATCCCGCGCGCAAGAAACCCTTGCCGTTCCTGCCCAAGGTGATCGGCGTCGTGACATCGCCCACCGGCGCGGTCATCCGCGACATATTGCACCGGCTGGAGGATCGCTGCCCCACGCATGTGCTGGTCTGGCCGGTACTGGTGCAGGGGGAGAGCGCGGCGGGGCAGGTGGCGGCGGCCGTGCGCGGCTTTGACGCCATGCGCCCCGGCGGGCCGATGCCGCGCCCGGATCTTTTGATCGTCGCGCGCGGCGGCGGGTCGATCGAGGATCTCTGGGCCTTCAATGAAGAGGCCGTGGTGCGGGCGGTGGCGGACTGTTCCATCCCGATCATCTCCGCCGTAGGCCATGAGACCGACACGACCCTATGCGATTACGCCGCCGATGTGCGCGCGCCGACGCCGACGGCCGCCGCCGAGATGGCCGTGCCTGTCCGTGCCGAACTGCTCGCGATGCTGACCGAAAACGGCCTGCGCGCAGGGCGCGCCGTGCGACGGGGGGCAAGCCAGGCGCGTGAGCGGCTGGAAACGCAGGTCCGGCTTATGCCTCGTCCCGAAACGCTCCTCGCGCCGCAACGTCAGAAGGCGGACGATCTGGGCGACCGGCTGGGGCGCGGCCTCCAGCACCGACTGACTCACGCCCGGCGCGAACTGGCGGAGAAAAGCGGCGCGCTGCGCCCCACGCTGTTGCAGAACCGCCTGGCCCGCGAATGGCAGAGATTGCAGGGCGCGCGGCTGCGCCCGCAAATGCTGACCCGCCCGCTGGCGGACGGACGGCAGGCGCTCGACCGATTGTGGCGGCTCGCCGTCTCGCTCGACCCCGACCGTCCTCTCTCGCGCGGCTTCGCCCGAGTGATGGCGGGCGGCAAGCTGGTGAAGAGCGTTGATGCGGCAAGGGATGCCGGACGCGTCACGCTGCACTTTGCGGACGGTGAAACCCCCGCCACCATTGGTGACGGGGTTGAGAAAGCGCCTGCGGTGGATATATCGGGTCATAAAGCTGTCACGCGCGGCAAACCCCGCGCGCCAGACGAGACCAAGCAGCAGGACCTTTTTACCTGACCTGCGCCACACACGAACCGGATCATCGCCTATGCTCATGTCCCACAGCGAACGCCCGCCAGCCCGTCTCCACTATATGGCGTACAGCTTTCGCGTGTTGACGGCGGGCGACCATGTGCTGTGCGCTGTCAGTGGCGCGCGCATTCCGCTGGAGGACCTGCGCTACTGGAACATCGCCCGGCAGGAACCCTATGCGACCGCCGCCCTGTCGGTCGAGGCGGAGTTGAAGGACCGGGCGGCGCGCGGGCTGCCAGGGTGAGCATACGCAGTGCGCCGGCGCTGGTCGCGCTCGGCCTTCTTGCAGGCTGTGTCGCGCCGAAACAGGCCCAGCCTGGCCCCGCCATCGCCAGCGCACCTGAGGTGAAGATCACGCAGGAGCCCGGCCGGACCGAGTTCGCCTTTGAGGGCGCGGTCACGCAGGGCGGGGCGGTGATCGGCACTGCGCCCGGCAGAACCGTGGAGGTGCGCTTGGGCGACACAATCGTGCCGTTGGCCGCTGACGGCCGTTTCCTGATCGCCTTCGATCGTGACGCCGCGCCGGTCGCCACGGTGACGGCCCGGCTGGCCGACGGGCGCGTGATCCGCAAAAGCCTGACCGTCAGTCCGCGCGCTTGGCGGCTGGAGACGATAGACGCTCCACTACGCCCCGTCGCCAATAGCGAAGCCTTCATGGCGATCCGCAAGCCGGAGCTGGAGCGGATCGCCGCCGCCCGCGCTGTGCAGACCGGCAGCCAGGGATGGCGACAGCGTTTCGCATGGCCCAGCCTCGGCCGTATCTCCGGCCTGTTCGGCGCGCAGCGCATCTATCGCGGTCAGCCTGGCGCCTATCATGGCGGCATCGATATCGCAGCCGCAACCGGCGCCCCGGTGCTCGCACCCGCAGATGGCGTGGTGGTGCTGGCCGCTGCAGCGCCCTTCACGCTGGAGGGGAATTTGCTGATCCTCGATCATGGCGCTGGCCTCAACAGCGCCTTCCTCCACCTCTCGCGAATCGACGTGAAGGAAGGGCAGGCGGTGAGGAAGGGGCAGTTGCTCGGTGCAGTCGGCGCGACCGGTCGGGCGACCGGACCGCATCTCCACTGGGGCCTGAAATGGCATGACGCGCGGATCGACCCGTTGCTGCTTACGGGACCGATGCCGGGTGCCGGCGCGCCCGATCCGGGCATGCCGAGCGACTAGGCTTCAGCCGACCCGCTTGACCTTCACGGGCGCCCAGCCATTAACGCTGGCCTTATAGGCGCTCAGGGCAGCGCGCTTGATCAGGATCTTATGGCCGATTTTTGGCGTGCCATAGGGCATCGGGTCCGCCGACTGCCACTGCGATCCGTCGTCCAGCGTGAAAATCCAGATGCCGTAGGGCAAAGCCTTCAGGTTCTTGATGACATCCTCGATCTCGTTGACCTGGCTTTCGTCCTTGGCGTCATCCTCCTTGTCGCCACCGCCCAGGAAGGGCAGCTTGGGCATCGTGAACCCGAACAGGGATCGCCGCGTCTTGCGCACGTCCTCCTTGTCCATGACGACAACCTCGTCCCGCGCTGTCGCGGCTTCGATTGCCGCTACCTGCTCGTCATAGCAGGCCAGCCGGCTGGCGGATTCGGTGATCGCGCGGCAATCAAGCAATTTGCTCAACGCCCGGGGCGGCGCCTTCGGCGCTGCGGGAAGCGACGTGACGGGCAAGAGGACGGATATGGCGATTGCGCCAATGGCAGCGCGTGCCGAAATGCTTTTGCGCGTCATGAAGCAGCTCCTGCGGCAAGTGGGTGCCATCCTATAAGGCCATCGGCGACGCTGCCGCCAGTCTGATCCGACAGATTTACCCACAGGACAGGGTCAACCGACGCGCAAGCATAAAACTATCATGCTCTAAAGTTTGTCTTTTCCTGACACGCTAGAGCCGCCAAGCATAAGAAAATTGCCCAACTCCTTAGTTTTGCGGCATTGTGTCTCTGTGTGGCAAAATTGCTACACGGCCGTGCAAAAGCAAAATCCAGCCATTCCCGCGCTTTACAGCGGTTAAGCGCCCGCGCAGATTGCCGCGCAGACGATCCGGATGTCACGCTGTCGGGCACTCCATCCGGATCGCAAGAAAAGTGGGGCAGGCGAAAAAGGCCTGTCACAACTCCAGAGCAAGGGACTGGATAGTGAAAAAAATATCTATGACGGCGCGTTTGCGCTCGACCGTCGCACCTGCAATTTTCGGTGCGGCGCTTATTTCCATGCCTGCCTTCGCGCAGGATGCCCCCCAGACCGCTGAAACCGCCGCCGATGAGGGCGAGGCGATCATCGTCACCGGTTCGCGCATTCCGCAGCCGAACCTGACCTCGGCCGCGCCGGTCACCGTCGTCAGCGCCAAGGAACTGAAGTCGCAGGGGACGACCCGCGTCGAGGATCTGCTGAACAGCCTTCCGTCGGTTTCGGCCGGCCAGACCAGCGGCGTGTCCAACGCTGCGACTGGTACGGCCACCGTCGATCTTCGCGGCCTGGGCGTTGCGCGCACGCTGGTGCTGGTCAACGGCCGCCGCCTGATGCCGGGCGATCCGTCGGACTCCTCGGCGGATTTGAACGCGATCCCCGCCAGCCTGATCAAGCGCGTCGAAGTTCTGACGGGCGGCGCATCGTCGACCTACGGCGCGGACGCCGTCGCCGGCGTCGTCAACTTCATGATCGATACCGACTTCACGGGCTTCCGCCTGGACGGTCAGTACAGCATGTATCAGCACAACAACCGCAACAAGGTGACGCCGCCGCTGCTCGACGCGCGCCAGGGTCAGGGACTGGATGGTTATACCTATCCGCGCGGCAGCGTTGTTGACGGCGGCACTATCGACCTGTCGGCCACCATCGGCACCGACTTCGACGATGGTCGCGGTCACATCACCGCCTATGCCGGCTACCGCAAGGTCCGGGCCGTCACGCAGGATCGTCGCGACTATTCTGCGTGTACGCTGCAGGATGTCAGCGCAACTGCGCGCCAGTGCGGTGGCTCGGCAACTTCGGCCGAAGGTAATATTTTCGCTTATGGGCCGTATGGATCGGATGGCACCAATACGTCCGCGGGCTTCACGTTCGGGCCTGGCGCTACGCTGAATCCCGGCCTGTCACGCTACAACTTTGCGCCGACCAACTATTTCCAGCGTCCGGACGAGCGCTACACGGCTGGCTTCTTTGGCAACTATGAGATCAACGACTCGATCAAGCCCTATGTCGAGTTCATGTTCATGGACGACCGGACCCTGGCGCAGATCGCCCCATCGGGCGACTTCGGCAATACGCTGCAGATCAACAGCGACAATCCGCTGATTTCCGATCAGCAGAGAGGAATTCTCTTCCGTCCGGAAAATCTGGTCAACGGCTATCTCGGCAGCTTCCCGCTGACTCCGGTTTCCAATCCCGACGGTCCTGCGTCGCTTAACTTTATCGATCCGACGACGGGCGCGACCTATCAGCGTGGGTTCATGCAGCTGTTGCGTCGTAACGTGGAAGGCGGCCCGCGCGTTGCCGATCTTCAGCACACGCAGTTCCGCAGCGTCATCGGCTCAAAGGGCGATCTTTCGCCTGCATGGTCCTATGATGCCTATTATCAGTATGGCCGGACCAACTATACGCAAATCTACTCGAACGAGTTCTCGATCGCCCGTCTGAACAATGCCCTGGACGTCGTGACGGATACCCGGGCGGGCAGCGCTACCGCAGGTCAGGCTATCTGCCGTTCGGTCTTGTCCGGAAGCGACCTGAACTGCGTCCCTTATGACGTATTCTCAGGCGCGCCTGCTTCGCAGGCATCCATTGACTATCTCTCTGCTACCGGCTTTCAGAAGGCTGTCCTGTCGGAGCAGATCATCAGCGGTTCCGTCACCGGCCTGCTGGGCGAATATGGTATCAAGTCGCCTCTGGCTGAAGATGGCGTCGCCATCAACCTGGGCGCTGAATATCGCAAGGAATCACTGAACCTTCAGACCGATCAGGCATTCTCGACCGGTGATCTCACCGGCCAAGGCGCGCCGACAAAGCCCATTCAGGGCAGCTTCGACGTGAAGGAGTTCTTCGGTGAAGCGCAGATCCCGCTGATCCAGAACGGCTTTGTCGATAGCCTTTCGCTGAATGCCGGCTATCGCCATTCCAGCTACAGCATCTCGAACGGCAACAAGTTCAGCACGGACACTTACAAGTTCGGTATTGAATTCGCGCCGGTCAAGGACATCCGCTTCCGCGCTAGCTACAACCGTGCGGCGCGGGCGCCCAACCTGCAGGAACTGTTCGCGCCGAATATCGTCGCGCTCGACGGTTCGACCGATCCGTGCGCAGGCTTTGCGATCACGGCAGCCGACGTCGGCTGTCTTGCCCAGGGCCTGTCGATCGGTCAGAATGTCGTGCCCAACCCGGCCGGCCAGTATAACGGCCTGATCGGCGGCACCGCGACGCTGCGTCCTGAAAAGGCGACGACGAAGACCCTCGGCGTCGTGTTCCAGCCCAGCTTCCTGCCGCGTTTCGCCCTGACGGTCGACTATTACGACATCAAGGTGGACGGTGCGATCCAGGGCTTCGGTTCCGACGCGATCATCAACTTCTGCACCGCAACGGCTGATCCGACCACTTGTGCTCTGATCAATCGTAACCCGGTCAACGGTTCGCTGTGGCTGACTCCGGACGGTTACATAACGAACCTTCAGCAGAACATCGGTGGCGTCCGGACCAAGGGCATCGACGTCGGCGCATCCTACTCCCACGATATCGGAGAAGCGGGTACGCTTAGCCTGAACTTCCAGGGCACCTATCTCGACAAATTCTCTGTCGATAACGGCCTGTCGGAAGTGTATGATTGCGCGGGCTATTATGGTTCGACCTGTTCGGCCGGCAACGTGCCTTCGGCTCCCAACGCTCGTTGGAGGCACAAGGCGCGTGCAAGCTTCGACCTGCCCAATGGTCTTGGCTTCTCGCTGCAGTGGCGCTATTTCGGCGCGGTCAAGGTTGACTTCCAGAACCCGAGCGACACGACCGCCGGCGCATTCGATCCGTTCTCGGCCCGCATCGGCGCTCAGAACTATTTCGACCTGTCGACCAGCTATCGCTTCGGTGGCAAGTATGAGTTCCGCCTGGGCGTGAACAACATTCTTGACCGTCAGCCGCCGCTGGTCACCTCGGGCCGTTCCAACGGCACCCGGAACCAGTGCCCGACCGGCCCCTGCAACGGCAACACCTACCCCGGTGTGTACGACGCGCTTGGTCGTTACATCTTCGCCGGTCTGACGCTCGACTTCTAAGCGTCATGCATGGATAAGAAATGGCGGCGGTCCCCCGTGGACCGCCGCCATTTTCTTTGCCCGTTTGCGGAGACAGGGATTTGCAGGATAATGCGCTGTCACTGAGCGCGCAGGCCGATCGCGCGGCTGCGGCGGGCGATCTGAAACAGGCGCGTGCGCTGCTCCAATCGGCGGTTGCGGCAGGATCGGCGGATGTCGATCTCTGGCTGAAACTTGCCGCCATCTGCCGGGCGCAGGGCGAAATTCGGGCGGCTTTGGCGGCGGTTGCCGGCGCTTTGAAACTGGACCCGCTCCATTTTGTCGCGCTGCTCCTTAATGCCAGCCTGCTAGAGCGTCAGGGCTCGGCCGAGGCGGATGAACATTTCGGTCGCGCGTTGGCACAGCGGCCAAACGAAACGCTGCCGCCGCAGATGGCTGCCATGGTACAGCATGCGGAAGCACGCTATCGCGCTTTTCAGGATCGGACCGACGCGAACCTCTCGAATGTGATCGGCCAGGCCGTGCCGGAGGCGGACGTGGCGGAGACTGCCAGGCTGGCCCGGTTCCGGACGAATATTGCGCGGCTCACCACGACATATCATTCACAGCCCACGGATTATCATTTTCCGGGCCTTGCCGAATATGAGTTTTTCGATCGCGCACAGTTCGACTGGCTCGAACGGTTCGAGGCGGCGACGGACGGGATTGGGGACGATTTTGCGCGGGTCGCGGCGGCGGAACGGGCCGAACTCGTACCCTATGTCCAATATCCCGAAGGGGTTCCGTTGCGTCAGTGGGAGGCGCTGAACCACTCCCGCGAATGGCTGGCGATCCATCTCGTCCGGAATGGCGAAATCGTCGAGGCTAACGCCCGGCACTGCGCCTTCACGATGAACTTGCTTGGGACATTGCCCCAGCCGGTGATCGACAAGGTATCGCCCAACGCCATGTTCTCGCTTCTGGCGCCCGGCGCGCATATCCCGCCGCATCACGGTATCGCCAATACCCGCCTTGTCTGCCATCTGCCGCTTATCGTCCCGGACAATTGCTGGTTCCGTGTCGGCGCTGATCGTCGCCTATGGAAACGGGGGGAAGCATGGCTGTTCGACGACACGATCGAGCACGAGGCGGCCAATGAGAGCACGGCTTTGCGCGTAGTCTTTATCTGCGATATCTGGCATCCGGATTTGACCATCCGGGAGCAGGCAGGCGTACGCGCGGTAATGGAGGCGCATGGCGGCGCGGGCGAGGGCGGTCTGTGACATCGCGGTTTGATCGGCGCATGATCTTCCGGATTTGACAGGAGAATGACGTGCAGCAACTAAGCCCGGCCGTCGCGGCGGCGCTGCGGGAAACAATGGCGTTGGCGGGGCGGGGCAATCTCGCCGGCGCGCGCGCCTTTGCGGAGGAGGTCTTGCGGCGGGAGGGATCGCAGGGGCCTGTCCACGCGCTGCTCGGCATGATCTGCTGCCGGATGGGTGATCTCGCCTCGGGCATCGGTCATCTGCGCGAAGCCTTGCAGACCAATCCGGACGATGCCGTGATCGCCGGCAATCTGATAACCGCTCTGGTCGACGGCGGCCGCTTCGCCGAGGCCGTCGAGATATGCACGCCGGAGCGCGCCGGCGCAGACCCGTCGGCGCGGCTCTGGCGTGTGCGCGGCTATGCGCTCCAGCAATTAGAGGAGCACGCCGCCGCTGCGCAGGCTTATGAGCATGTCGTCGCCGCCGCGCCCGACGATTTCGAAAGCTGGAACAATCTTGGGAATGCGCGGGTCAGCGCGGAAATGTTCGATACCGGCATCGCCGCGCTGGAGCGCGCGGCTTCGCTCGCGCCTGGCAACGGCCCCGTGCATATGAACTTGGCCGCAGGGCTCAGCCATTCGGGAAATCTGGAGAGGGCGGCAGATGTGCTCAAGGGCTATACGGACATTGTTCGTGACGATCCCACGGCCTTAACGGAACTCACAACAATTTTAAGGCTGCTGTCTCGAAGCGCGGAGACGTTGGCCACATTCGATAGGCTTGTGGCATTATGTCCGGACAATGCGGATATTCTGGTGCAACTTGGCGAAGAATATTCGGCTAATCAGCGTCCCGCCGATGCGGAACCTGTTTTCCGTCAGGCGCTCACAATCGATGCAAAACATCGTGGAGCATTTGCGCGCTTGGCGCTGATGCTCGAACTGATGAACCGGGATGCGGAGCTTCCTGCATTGCTGTCACAGGCGTTGGCGGCGGGCGCAGAAGATGATGCTGTCAATTTCATACGTGTCCTGCTCTGCCGCAGGGAGAAACGATTTGAAGATGGGTTGCATATCCTGGAGCAATTGCCCCGAGACATCGATCCCGTCCGGCTGTCGCTGCTGGAGGGCCAGTTTCGCGACCGCCTCGACGATGCCGATGGCGCCTTCTCTGCCTTTGTAGGTATGAACGAACAGGGCAAGCTCGATCCTTCCCAGCCCGAACTGCGTGCCGGGCGATTTCGATCCGCCCTGCGAGAGGATATGGCGATCGTTACGCCGCAATGGTTTGCTGGCTGGCCAGACTTTCATCCATCCGATACGCGACCAAGCCCGGCATTTTTGGTCGGATTCCCTCGCTCCGGCACGACGCTGCTCGATACGATGCTAATGGGACATCCCGATGTCCAAGTGCTTGAGGAACGCCCAACCATTGAAAAGGTGGAAGACCAATTGGGACGGGTTGGGGGGCTCGCTGACCTTGATGAGAGGCTTTTGACTCAAGCGCGCGACACCTATTTCGCCGAGGTCGCCAAGCATGTCGATTACCGCCCCGGCGCGCTTCTCATCGACAAATCGCCGCTCCACATGAACAAGGTGCCCGTGATCCAGAGGCTGTTTCCCGACGCCCGCTTCATCCTCGCGTTGCGTCACCCCTGCGATGTTGTGCTCAGCTGCTTCATCACTGGCTTCCGCCTCAATAATGCCATGTCCAACTTCCTGGATCTGGACACCGCGGCGCAACTTTACGACCTGTCCTTCGCCTATTGGGAAAAGTGCCGCTCCGTCTTCCCGGTCAAGGCGCACACCATCTTCTACGAGCGGATGGTGGAGGACAGTGCGGCGGAGCTGCGACCGCTGTTCGACTATCTCGGCCTCGACTGGCGGGAGGAAGTGCTCGATCATCGCCGGACGGCGACCGAGCGGGGGCTGATCTCGACGGCCAGCTATGCGCAGGTGACAGAACCCATCTATCGCCGCGCCACCGGCCGTTGGACGCGCTATCGCGCACATCTTGAGCCGGTGTTACCCGTCCTGCGGCCCTGGGCTGACCGCTTCGGCTACACCATCTAGTAGCTTGCCGATCGCGAAATTCCGGCCGATACGTGCTGCCTGACCCTTTGAAGGTGAATCCCATGGTTCGTTCCGCCGCCATCGCGCTTCTTGCCCTTGCCATTGTCTCACCCGTGTCCGCGCAGACTGCCGACGCGCCTGTGCAGACAGCCACGGCGCCCGCGCCAGACAAGAACAAGCCCGACCGTTTGATCTGCAAGGACAATGAAGAGCTGGGCACCCGCCTGAAGCGCAACCGCACCTGCAAGACCGCCGCGGAATGGGCGGCCGAGCGGCAGAATAACCGCGAATGGCTGCAACATATGCAGACCAACAAATCCTGCGGCCTGAAGGGCTGCTAGACAGGGCTTCATAGATGATGTCGCAGGTATCCGCCGGTAGCAGTCCGACGGAGCGGGAGACATATGCGCGCAACAATCATACCGGTTGGGTAATGATTTTCACGCTTTATCAATATGTTGCCTTTTAGTTACATCGATGCCGAAAAGGGAAGGCACCATGCACTTCCGCTTTACAGAATTGCGGCCCGGCTTCACGCTGGCTCTTAGCTGGAGGGTCTGACTGTCGGGTCGGTCCATCGGGCATCTGTAGAGGCGGGGGCTTCGCCACACTCCAGAGCAAGGGACTGGATAATGAAAACATTGCACACACTGAACGCGCTGCGCGCTGGCGCGGCTTCTCTGGCCGTCGGCGTCATGCTCTCGACCATGCCGGCATTCGCGCAAGACGCGCAGGAGCCGCAGACGGCGGCCGATGATAGCAGCGAGCCGACGATCATCGTGACCGGTTCGCGCATCGCGCGCCCCACGCTGGATTCCCCGATCCCCGTTACGTCCATTTCAGTGGCGGACATCACACGCACCGGCCAGACCAACGTCGGCGACGTGTTGAACGATTTGCCGTCGCTGCGCTCGACCTATAGTCAGGCTAACTCCACGCAATATATCGGGACTGCCGGCCTGAACTTTCTTGATTTGCGAGGGTTGGGCGTGTCCCGTACGCTGGTCCTCGTCAACGGCCGTCGGCATATCACCGGTTCGGAAGGCGACTTCCTGGTCGACACCAACACGATCCCGACGGACCTTCTTGATCGGGTAGATATCGTCACGGGCGGCAGTTCTGCGGTATATGGCTCGGACGCGATGGCCGGCGTCGTGAATTTCGTTCTCAAGCGCGATTTTGAAGGCGTAAAGCTTAACGCGCAGGGCGGTATCTCGTCAAAGGGCGACAAGGGCACCTATCGCATGTCCGGCACCTTCGGCAAAAACTTCGCCGAAGGACGCGGCAACGTGTCGCTGGCGCTGGAATATACGCGCGGCAATCCGCTTCTCTTTACGGATCGCCCCGGCCTCACCGGCGCCTATGCAGGTCGCAAACAGTTCCAATTGGTTGATGATCCGTCGGAAGACAATACCATTCCTGACCGCCAGTTCCTGACGGGCGTACGCAGTTTCGGCTATTCCAATGGCGGCTCCTTCATTCCTTATGATGGCGGCAGCATCCGCAATTGCAGTCCCGTTGCGGCGGCCTGCCTTGATAACGGCTTTCCGAGGATATTCCTGTTCCAGCCCGACGGCTCCTTAAAGGAGTCGGCCTACGGAGTGGATTTCCGGCCGGTGGGTTCGGGTAACACCCAGGGAGGGGACGGCGCGACGCTGAACGACACCGGCACGCTGCAGCCGGGCTACAAGCGGTATGTCGCCAACTTCCTTGCACATTATGATTTTTCCGATGCCTTCAAACCCTATGTCGAGGCCAAGTTTGTGCGTGTCGACGCCTTCGGTCAGGGCGGCCCCACATTTTCGCAGGGCGGTCCGCAGGGCGCGGGCGAGGATCCGTTCAACTACTTGATCTATACGCCGATTTCGCTCGACAACGCCTATCTGACACCAGCCTCGCGCACGCTTATCCAGTCGTTGCTCCCGGCTGGTTCGACCTTCTTCAACCTCAATCGGAACAATGTCGATCTCGGCACGCGCGATGAGGCGGACCGTCGCGACACCTACCGCTTCGTGGCGGGTGTGCAGGGTACGTTCAATGAGGATTGGACCTATGACGTCTCGGTCAATTACGGGCATCTGAAGACGACATCGAAATTCTACAACAATCGCATAGAGCAGAATTTCTACAATGCGATCGATGCGGTATTCGACGGTGCAGGCAATATCGTCTGCCGCGTCAATCAGAATGGCGTTACGGACCCGGCCTGTGTGCCGCTCAACATATTGGGCAATGGCCGGGCCAGTCAGGCTGCCCTGAACTATATCAACACTACCTCCTATCGTCGTGGCAAGGCGAGCGAACTCGACATCAGCGCGAACATAGTTGGCGATAGCTCGCAGCTTTTCGAGTTGCCCGGCGGCCCGGTACGTTTTGCAATTGGTGGTGAATATCGCCGGGAAACGGCGTCTTACGTCTATGATGATCTGGTCTCGAGTGGCCAGACTTTCCTGAACGCCATCCCGGCATTCAATCCGCCATCCTTCGCGGTAAAGGAGGCCTATGGTGAAATTGACGTACCGCTCCTGAAAGACGTGCCGTTCGTGAACGAACTGTCGCTCAACGGCGCGGTCCGTGTCGCCGATTACAAGGGGTCTGCCGGAACGGTCTGGGCCTATAATTATGGCGGCATCTACTCGCCTGTGTCGGACATCAAGTTCAGGGTGAACTATTCCCGTTCCGTCCGGGCGCCCACCCTGAGCGACCTCTATGCTTCGGCGTCGCAGAATTTCGCGAGCGTGGATGATCCTTGCGACGTCAACTTCATCGATAAGGGGAAGGCGACGCGCGCAGCCAATTGTGCGGCCGCCGGTGTTCCCGTGGGTTTTGAAAACCCGATTACCAGGTCGGCTACGCTGGAAATCCTGTCGGGCGGCAACCCCAATCTGGATGTCGAAAAGTCGCGCAGTTGGACTTATGGCGTGATCCTGCAACCGCGCTGGTTACCAGGCCTGTCGATCACTGCCGACTATTATGACATCAAAATTTCCAGCGTTATTTCGTCCGTGGATGCGCAAACGATCCTTGATGGATGTTATGATGGCGCAGATCTGAACAACGCCTTCTGCCAGCTTATCTTCCCGCGCAATGCGGGCGGCACGTTCCAGCTTCCGGCATTGTTGCAGAGCAGCCTGAATTTCGCGGCGGAAAAGGCGAAGGGCGTCGATGTCGATGTGAATTACGACCATCGCTTCGATCCCGACAATCGTCTGCAACTGCGCTTCGTGGGCAACTGGGTAAAGATGCGGACGGATTATCCTTATATCGACAATCCGACCCAGCCGGAGCGGATCAAAGGCGAACTGGGCGATCCCATCTATTCGTTCAATGCCTCGGCGGACTACACCTACAAGAATGTGACGCTGGGATATGAGTTCCGCTACGTCGGCCGTCAGTCGATCACCGATTGGGAGGCGCAGCATGACACCAGCGGCGTCCCGGCGCTCGACCCCTATTATGCCGACCGGGTCTATTATCCGTCCGTCACTTACCACAACCTGCGGGCGTCGGTGGACGTTGCGAAGATATTCACACTCTATGGCGGCGTCGACAATCTCACCGACAAGAAGCCACCCTTGGGTGTGTTGGGTACAGGTAGCCTTGGCGACGCAGACGCGATCTACGACAATATAGGCCGCTTCTTCTACATGGGGGTAAAGGCGTCCTTCTGACGTCCAACCTTCGGCGAGTAAAAGAAAAGGGGCGGACCATCGGTCCGCCCCTTTTTTCGATCAACGTAACAAACCGCCGTTCGTATCGAGCGAAGTCGAGACACGCTGCGCCTGGTCCCCGTCCCTCGACTTCGCTCGGGACGAACGGGGCGTGCCTCACCCCACCCGCAGCACCAACGCCCCATCGCCATCCTCGAGCTTCACCGTCGATCCATCGGGCACGTCGCCGCGCAGGATCAGATCGGCCAGCGGGTCCTGCAGATATCGCTGCACCGCCCGCTTCAACGGCCTTGCACCATAAACCGGATCATACCCCACCCGGCCAAGCCACGCGCGTGCGCCGTCCGTCAGGTCCAGCGTCACCTTGCGGTCTTTCAGCAGCTTCTGCACGCGGCCGACCTGGATATCCACGATCGGCGCCATATTGTCGGCGGACAGGCGGTGGAACAGGATGATCTCGTCCAGCCGGTTCAGAAATTCCGGGCGGAAATGCGCGCGGACGATCTCCATCACCTGCGGCTCCACGTCCGACATCTTCTGGTCGTCAGCCATGCTCGACAGATATTGGCTGCCCAGGTTCGACGTCAGCACGATGATCGTGTTGGTGAAGTCAACCGTGCGGCCTTGCCCATCGGTCAGGCGGCCATCGTCCAGCACCTGCAGCAGCACGTTGAACACATCGCCATGCGCTTTCTCCACCTCGTCGAACAGGATCACCTGATAGGGGCGGCGGCGCACGGCCTCGGTCAGGACGCCGCCTTCCTCATAGCCGATATAACCGGGAGGCGCGCCGATCAGGCGGGCGACGCTGTGCTTCTCCATGAACTCGCTCATGTCGATGCGCACCATCGCCGCGCTGTCGTCGAACAGGAATTCAGCCAGCGCCTTGGTCAGCTCCGTCTTGCCCACGCCCGTGGGGCCAAGGAACAGGAAAGAACCGAGCGGGCGGTTGGGGTCCTGCAGGCCAGCGCGAGCCCGGCGCACGGCGGTCGATACGGCGCGCACGGCGTCGGTCTGGCCGATCACCCGCTTGCCGATCTCGGCCTCCATGTTCAGCAGCTTTTCGCGCTCGCCCTCCATCATCCGCTCGACCGGGATACCGGTCCAGCGGGCGACGACGCCAGCAATGTCCTCCGCCGTCACTTCCTCGCGCAGCATCGCGCCCTTGGTGACGGTCTCGGCTTCCTCCAGCTTGCGCGTCAGGTCCGGGATCGTGCCGTAGGACAGCTCGCCCGCACGGGCCAGGTCGCCCGCGCGCTGCGCCTGCTCCAGCTCCAGCCGCGCGGCATCCAGTTGCTCCTTCAGCTTCGTCTCGCCGGCGATCTTGTCCTTCTCCGCTTGCCAGCGGCTGGTCAGTTCCGACGATTGCTGCTCCAGATTGGCGAGGTCGTCCTCCAGCGTTGCCAGCCGGTCCTTGGACGCCTTGTCGGTCTCCTTCTTCAACGCCTCCCGCTCGATCTTGAGCTGGATGATGCGCCGGTCGAGATTTTCGATCTCCTCCGGTTTGCTTTCCACCTCCATGCGCAGCCGCGACGCGGCCTCGTCCATCAGGTCGATGGCCTTGTCGGGCAGGAAGCGGTCGGTGATGTAGCGATTGCTCAGCGTCGCCGCCGACACCAGCGCGCTGTCGGTGATCCGCACGCCATGATGGAGTTCGTATTTCTCCTTCAGGCCCCGCAGGATGGAGATGGTGTCCTCGACCGTCGGCTCGCCCACGAACACCGGCTGGAACCGGCGCTGCAGGGCAGGGTCCTTCTCCACATGCTTGCGATATTCGTCCAGCGTCGTCGCGCCGATACAGTGCAGTTCGCCACGGGCGAGGGCGGGCTTAAGCAGGTTGGACGCGTCCATCGCGCCTTCGCCCTTGCCCGCGCCGATCAGCGTGTGCATCTCGTCGATGAACAGGACGATCTGGCCTTCCGCGCCCTTCACCTCGTCCAGCACGCCCTTCAGCCGCTCCTCGAACTCGCCGCGATATTTGGCGCCCGCGATCAGGCTGCCCATGTCGAGCGCCATCAGCGTGCGGTCCTTCAGCGTATCGGGCACGTCGCCATTGGCGATGCGCAGGGCTAGGCCCTCGGCGATCGCCGTCTTGCCGACACCAGGTTCGCCGATCAGCACGGGGTTGTTCTTGGTGCGACGGGCAAGGATCTGCACGGTGCGGCGGATCTCCTCGTCGCGGCCGATTACCGGGTCCAGCTTGCCGTCACGCGCCGCCTGCGTCAGGTCGCGCGCGAATTTCTTGAGCGCATCGTACCGGTCTTCGGCGCTCTGCGTGTCGGCGGTGCGGCCGCCGCGCAGCTGGTTGATCGCGGCGTTCAGCGCCTCGGCCTTCACGCCTGCTGCGGCGAGCGCCTTGCCGGCCGTGGTGGTGGTGGCGAGGGTCAGGGCGAACAGCAGCCGCTCGACCGTGACATAACTGTCCCCAGCCTTCTGCGCGACCTGCTCTGCCTGATCCAGCACCCGCACAATGTCATTGTCCAGACCCGGCGTAACTTGCGCGCCGCTGCCAGAAACTGCGGCAATTTTGGACAATTGTGCGTCGGTTTCGCGCAAAGCGGTCGCCGGATCGCCGCCGGACGCCTTGATAAGGCCCGACGCCATGCCCTGATCGTCCTCCAGCAGCGCCTTTAGCAGATGCTCGGGGCTGATCCGCTGGTGGTTCATGCGGATGGCGACGGTTTGGGCCGATTGCAGGAAGCCCTTGGCGCGGTCGGTAAACTTTTCGATGTTCATGATGCCCTCTTATTGGCCATGGCCACGATATAGTGTTGCTTATTTGCAACACAAGAGGTTGCCCCCAATCACGCGCACATTTCGCCGCAAACTTTCTCCCGCCGAAAGCGTATTGCACCCCTATAACGCCATGCCTATTCTCCCGCCATCTCGGGCCGCCCGGCCGCGGCCCCGCACGATCACGCAAAGGATCCCCATGCTCCGTTCAATCGCTCTTGGCCTGATGGCCTCGTCGCTGGCGCTATCCGCATCGCTCGCCTCCGCCCAGGCGCCCGCGCCGGCGGCCTCCGTGGCGGAACTCGTCAGCCGGGTGGACATTCCGTACAAGGAATTCACGCTGAAGAACGGCCTGCGCGTCATCGTCCACACCGACCGCAAGGCGCCGGTCGTGGCGGTGTCCGTCTGGTATAATGTCGGGTCCAAGAACGAGCCGAAGGGCAAGACCGGCTTCGCCCATCTGTTCGAGCATCTGATGTTCAACGGGTCGGAAAATGCGCCCGGCGATTTCTTCGAACCGCTGCAGCAGATCGGTGCGACCGACCTCAACGGATCGACTTGGTTCGACCGCACTAACTATTATGAGACGGTGCCAACCTCGGCGCTGGAAGTAGCGCTGTTCCTTGAGAGCGACCGCATGGGCCACCTGCTCGGCGGCATCGACCAGGCGAAGCTGGATAACCAGCGCGGCGTCGTCCAGAACGAAAAGCGGCAGGGCGACAACCAGCCCTATGGCCTGGTCGAATATAGCCAGCTTGCCGGGCTCTTGCCCGACGGTCATCCCTACCAGCATTCCACGATCGGCTCGATGGCCGACTTGGACAGCGCCAGCCTTGCCGACGTGAAGGACTGGTTCATCGGCCATTACGGCCCGAACAATGCCGTGCTGGTGCTGGCGGGCGATATAGACCTGAAGGCGGCCAAGACGCTGGTCACCAAATATTTCGGCGACATCCCGGCGGGCGCAAAGGTCGCGCCGGTGACTGTCCCTGTGCCGACCCTGCCGGCGCGCAAAGATATGGTGCTAAAAGACCATGTCGCGACCACGCGCCTCTATCGCTGGTGGACGGTGCCGGGCCTCAACGATCCGGACTCGGTGCCGCTCGATATCGGCGCCAGCGTGCTTGGCGGTCTGGCCTCCTCGCGGCTCGACAACATCTTGGTCCGCGACGAGCAACTTGCTGTCAGCGTGACAGCGGATGTCCAGGACTTCGCCCAACTCGCCTTTTTCGAGGTGACGGCCAATGTGAAGCCGGGCGTCGATCCGGCTGTGGTCAGCAAGCGACTGGACGAAATCCTTACCGACTATTTCGCCAAAGGCCCCACCGCTGACGAGGTGAAGCGGGTGGCGACGACCGACCTGTCGGCGCGCATTGGCGGTCTGGAGCAGGTCGGCGGCGACGGCGGCAAGGCCGTGACGCTGGCCGAAGGCGAACTCTATTCGAACAATCCGGCCTTCTACAAAAAGGAGCTGACGGAAATGGCGGCCGCTACCCCGGCGCAGGTGACGGCGGCGATGCAGAAGTGGCTGACGCGTCCGGTCTTCGCCCTCACCGTCGAACCGGGCGAACGCGAGGCCTATGAGGAGACCGGCGGACAGGTGTCGAAGCGCACGGGCATCGTCGCCGCGCCCGCGCATTACAAGCCGGTCGACGCACAGGCGGATGCTGCGGCAGGAACCTCGGCCAAGGGGCCTCTTGCGGCCGTCGATCGCAGCAAGCTGCCCGACGTCGGTCCCATCCCGAACATCGATTTCCCGACCGTGGAGACCACCACGCTTTCCAATGGCCTGAAAGTCTATTTCGCGCGGCGCGACACGGTGCCCACGGTGCGGATGTCAGTCGTGTTCAACGCCGGCAATGCAGCCGATCCGAAGGACGCGCTCGGCACCCAGTCGCTGATGCTCGCAATGTTGAAGGAAGGCACAACCACCCTAAACAGCGTCCAGATCGCCGAGGCGCAGGAGCGTCTGGGCGCGTCGATCGCTACGGGATCGAGCATGGATAGCACCACCGTTTCGATGTATGCGCTGACGCCCAATCTGGCGCCCTCGCTCGATCTGCTGGCGGACATCATCAAGAACCCTGCGTTCGATGCCAAGGAACTGGAGCGCATCCGCGCGACCCGTCTGGCGCAGATCGCGCAGGAACTGACCGAGCCCAAGGCGATCGCCAGCCGCACATTGCCGCCACTGCTCTACGGCAAGGACCATCCCTATGGCCGCCCAAGCAGCGGCACGGGTACTCCAGCCGTCGTCAGTAAGTTGACGCGCAATGATCTCGCCAGCTTCCACAACAAATGGATACGCGGCGACAATGCGGCGATCTTCGTTGTTGGCGACACAACGCTGGACGCCCTGAAGCCGATGCTGGAAGAGCGGTTCGGCATCTGGCGGCTGACCCGCGACCTTCCGGGAACCAAGGATTTCAATGTCCCAGTGCCACCAGGCAAGTCGCAGATCGTGCTTGTCGACCGGCCACAATCGCCACAATCGATGATCTACGCCGGCGAGTTGCTGAATGCCAAGGGCACCGATGATCTGGTCGATTTCCTGCAGGCGAACGATATTGTCGGCGGCAATTTCCTCAGCCGCATCAATATGGACCTGCGCGAGACCAAGGGTTGGTCCTATGGCGTGGGATCGACGATCAACCGGTTCCAGGGTCAGATCCCTTATATCGTCGTCGCGCCTGTCCAGGCGGACAAGACCGGCCCATCGATCGCCGTGCTGAAGCAGCAGATCACGGACTTCCTGACGACCAAGGGCGTAACCGCAGCGGAACTGCAGCGCACGATCAACGGCAGCATCCGGGAACTGCCGGGCAGCTTTGAAACATCGGCAGATGTGCTTGGCGAGATGCAGCGGGACGTGCTGTACAAGCGATCCTTCGATTTCGTCGAGACGCTTGCGGATCGGTACAAGACGCTGACCGCCCCGGAACTGGAGGCTGTCGCGCGCAAGATGATCGACCCCGCCAAGCTCACCTGGGTCGTGGTCGGCGACAAGGCGAAGGTGCTGCCGCAACTCAAGGAACTCGGCATGCCGATCACGGTCGTTGACAGCAGCGGCGCGCCAGCGAAATAAGCGCAGATCGGGTCAACACTCAAAAAGAATGGAGAATGATATGGCCAAGGTAGACGGCGCCTATGACTGCGTGACCAAGACGCCGATGGGCGATCAGGCGAGCGTGTTCACGGTGGTCAGCAGCGGCAGCACCTTCCACGGCACCAATGCCGGGCCGCTGGGCTCGCTGGACGTCAAGGACGGGCAGGTCGATGGCAACCGGTTGACGTGGAAGATGGAGATGACCGTGCCGATGCCCATGGTGCTGGACGCGGAGGCTTTTGTCGAAGGCGACAAGCTGTCCGGTACGATCCAGCTGGGAGCGTTCGGCTCTGCGGCGATGACCGGCACGCGCCGGAAGTAAGCGTCAAAAAACATTAAAAAAGCCCGCCGATTGCTCCAATCGGCGGGCTTTTCTTTGGTCTGTTGTCGCTTTTACTGAACAGTCACCGTCACAGCGCGTCGGTTCTGCGCCCAGGCGCTCTCATCCGAACCCATCGCAGCCGGCCGCTCCTTGCCGTAGCTGATGGTGGTGATGCGGCTGGGGTCGATGCCGATCGAGGCGAGATAGTTCTTCGCCGAATTGGCGCGCTTCTCACCCAGGGCAAGGTTGTAGTCGCGGGTGCCACGCTCATCGGCATGACCTTCGACGGTCACGCGGACGGTCGGGTTGGCCTGAAGCCACTGGGCCTGGCTCTGCAACGTCTGCTGATCCTGCGCGTCGATGTCGAACTCGTCGGTCCCGAAGAGAACGCGATCGGAGGAGACGCTGGCCAGGAAGTCCTCCTGGCTGCCCTTGACGGGGCCGGTGGGCGCGGGCGGCGGCGCAGGCGTGCTGTTGTCGACAGGAGCGGGGGGAAGCTCCTCCGGCGGCTTCTTCGAGCACGCCGCCAGCGCGATGACGGCTGCGGCCATCATCAGGGTACGGGACACTGTTTTCATATGGTTCTCCTCTTTCGGGTACTGGATAGGTGGCGGCACCTGTCGAAATCAAGCCTTCTGCGAGATTGTTACGCTGTCAAGACGATTGAGTTCCATTGGGCCGAAGATTCATTTCACGGAAGCAGCGGACCCCATGCCGGATCGGAGCCGTTGAGGGGTGTAGGGATGCGTCGCTCGTTGACCCCAGTCAGGTCCACCTGCCACACCTGACTGCCGCCGGACCGGCCAGGACTGGTGCGGAAGAATTGCAGCACGCGGCCGTTGGGCGCCCATGTCGGCTGCTCGTCCTGCCAGCCATTGGTCAGGATGCGCTCATTGTCTCCGCCCGGTGTCATGACCGCGATCTTGAAGTCGCCGCTGATCTTGGTGAAGGCGATCTGGTCGCCACGGGGACTCCATTCGGGAGTCGCATAACGGCCACCGCCATGGCTGATCCGCTGCTGGCCGGAGCCGTCCGCGTTCATGACGTAGATTTGCTGGCTGCCGGAGCGATCGCTCTCGAATACGATCTTCGATCCATCAGGCGAATAGCTGCCGCCGACGTCGATGCCCGGCGATGTCGTGAGGCGCACTGGCGTACCACCGCCAACGGGCACGCGATAGATGTCGGTATTGCCAGCAACAGCCATCGAGAAAAGGATGGAGCGGCCGTCCGGCGACCAGCGCGGCGCGAAGGTCGCATTGGAGCTTTCGGTTACAAGCCGCTGTTTTCCGGTGCCGATATCATAGACATAGATACGGACGCTGCGGTTGAGGTAGCTCACATAGACGATGGAGCCATAGTCCGGCGAGAAGCGCGGTGTCAGCGCAAGCGATTGCCCATTGGTGATGAAGCGGTGGTTGGCGCCGTCCGAATCCATGATGGCCAGGCGCTTCACGCGGTTATCTTTCGGGCCGCTCTCCGCAATATAGGCGATGCGGCTGTCGAAGAAGGGGCTCTCTCCGGACAGGCGCGCATAGATGGCGTCGGCGCACTTGTGCGCGGCGCGACGCCAGTCGCGTGGTGACACGACATAGCCTTGCCGCGTCAACTCCGACTTGAGCGCGACGTCGTAGAGATAGCAGCCCACTGTGATATCGGCGTCGCCGCCGGTCGAGCGAACATAACCCTGCACCAGCGCTTCCATGCCCATGGACGACCAATGGTCATATTGGGGGAAGGTGACTTCCGGCACGGTCACGGCCTTCAAACCCGCCGGACCCGAAGGCTCGAACAGGCCGGACCCTTTGAGATCTGACGCGACGACCTCAGCGATTTTGCGGCCGAGTTCATCCGTTGTGCCGGCGGGTGTCGATACCGACTGCTGCGCGGGCATGGCCGGCACGGCAATCTTCAGGTTGGACGCACTTTCGTCGGTTACGTCGACAGCCAACTGCGCATTTGCCGGGGCAGCGAGCGCCACGAGCGCGCTGGCGGTGGCGAAAGCGATTCTCTTGATCATGGGGGTCATTGGGAGAGCCTCTTGTCGAATGCGATACGAAGGGATTTCCAGCCATCATATAAATCGGCCGGCAGCTTGAACGGGGACGCGAGTTTGATGGCCTTTATGGCCTGTTCCTGATGCAGGCGAACCTGCGCGCGGTTGCTTTCGGTCTGGCCGGTCGTCTCATATATTTCGGGCGTCCCCGAAATCGATCCGTCCTTGTTGAGTTCGACGGAGACCACAGTGCGCAGCATCTCGACTTCTGACCCTGTCGGCGACTTCCAGTATGGCTTGAGCTGACGGCGGATTTCCGCGTCGAGCGCAGCCTTCTGCGCCGGACCTATGGATGTCGCTGGCGGGGCGGCGGCCTTTGGCTTGGCCGGTGCCTCGGTCTGGATGCCCTTCAGAAAGTCATCCCCCAGCAGCGATCCGCGCGGACGATCCGTCTTGCCCTTGGCGGTCGAAGCGGATGGCTTGGCTGGCGCTTCCTTGGCCTTTTGCTTGACAGGCGTGGGCTTCTCGACGGCCTTGGCGGGAGCGGGCGGCTTGGGCTTTGCCTTCTCGACCTCCTTGCGCGGCGGCGCTGGCTTCGGCGGCGGAGGCGCGGGAACGACCTCCGGTTCAACCTCTTTCGGGGCAGGGGCGGGCGCGGCCTCTTCGGTCGGTCCCTTTTCCGGCGCCTGGCTCGGCGGAGGCGGCTCGACCGAGATTTTCGGCGCAGCCGACTGCATCGCGATCTCGTCCACCATCGACACGTCGATGGGCGGCGAGTTCAGTTTCAGCGGATTGGGCGTCGAGAGGAACGTCGTCGATAGCGCGCCGAACAGCAACACATGCGCCGCCGTCGCGATTCCAAGGCCGATCTTTTCCGTTCTTTCCATAGCGGGGCGGACCTTATGGCTTCCTTTCTGAATCCATGCTGACGGCGCCCTTGCGCTCCTGCGATGCCGTGCTGACGAGGGCGACCTTGTTCAGGCCCGCGCGGTTCAGTTCGCCGAGCACCAGGCTGACCCGGCCATAATCGATCGCCTTGTCCGCGCGCAGGAAGATCTGCGGAGGCTGGTCGTCCTGCGTGCCGGCGGACCGGATTTCGGCGAGGCGCGCAGGCAGGTCGGTCTCGGTCACTTCGGAATCATCCACGAAGATCGCGCCGTCGCTATCGATCGAAACAACCGATGGCTTCTGGTCCTGATCCAGCGCCTTCGCCCGGTTCTGCGGCAGGTTCACTGGCACGCCGGTCACCAGCAGGGGGGCCGTGACCATGAAGATAATGAGCAGCACCAGCATGACGTCTACCAGCGGCGTCACATTGATGTCCGCCATCGGTGCGCGGCGGCCGCCCCGGCGACTGGAGGGTGCACCCATGCCCATTATTTCTGCGTCTCCAACTCACGGCTCAACATCGCGTAGAAGCCGTCAGCAAACCGCGCCAGCTTCGCCTCCAGCCGGTTGATGCTATGGCTGAAGCGGTTGTAGGCAATGACCGCCGGAATGGCTGCGAACAGGCCGATGGCGGTGGCGAACAGCGCTTCTGCAATGCCCGGCGCGACGACCGCGAGGCTGCTATTCTGTTCCGCCGCGATCGACGTGAAGGCGCGCATGATGCCCCAGACCGTGCCGAACAGGCCGACGAACGGCGCGACGCTGCCCACGGTGGCCAGGATGTTCAGGCGATCGGACAACTGGTCAATCTCTGACGCGGACGCGCTACTCATCGCGGTGGCGAGGCGGTCGCGGGTTCCGTCGCGATCAATGGCGCGTGCGGCCGTGGAACGACGCCACTCGGTCACGCCTGCCGCCATGACCTTCGCGGTCGGCAGATCGGACTTCGACTTGCCCTCGAAAAAGCGGTCGATGTCCTCGGTCTTCCAGAAGTCCTTCTCGAACGCGTCGCAACCCCTGCGTGTACGGCCAAGCTTGAACGCGAAGCTGATGATGATCGCCCAGGTCCATATGCTGGCCAGCAGCAGGCCCAGCATGACGATCTTCACGACGATGTCCGCCTGAAGGAACAGGGCGACGGGCGAAATGGTGGCAGCGCCAGTGGCTAGGCTGACGCTGGGTAAGGCGATGCTCATATGCGGAGGTCTTCCCCTTGGCTGAGGCGGGTGAATATATCGATCCAGGGCCGTGGCTGGCGCCGGGGCCGGCCCTGGGGGCTAAGAAAGGCGACGGTGACGGCGCCCTCGGTCAATGTTTCTTCGCCGCGCAGCACGGACTGGTGGATCGTGCAGGTCGCGGCGCCGATCGATTGCACCGTGCTTTTCACCATCAGATCGTCGTCGAGACGGCCGGGGCGGCGATAGGCGATGGAGAGATCAGCAACCGCATAGACGCCTTCGCCCCCCTCCAGGTTCCCGCGCTGGTCTATCCCGGCCAGGCGCAACATGTCGGATCGGGCGCGTTCCATGAAGCGAAGATAGTTGGCGTGATAGACCACGCCGCCAGCATCCGTGTCCTCGAAATAGACGCGCACGGGGTAATAATGGACGCCCGACGCGAACAGCCCGCCCACGGGTGTAGGCAGGCATGGCGCATCAGGAAGTGCCGGCTGAGGCTGAAGGCGGGCAGGCATTGGGCCTTTAACCATGATGCGACTCGCAGGCAAAGCAAGAAATGACGGGAACGAAACCATTTGCGGGGCGAATGGCTCGGTTCGTCCTTGATGCGGAACGGAAGGTCTCAGGGGTTATTCAGGTGTCCCATGCCCCGTTCGCTTCGAGCGTAGTCGAGAAGTCTATGCGCAACGCTTCTCGACTACGCTCGAAGCGAACGGAATTTGGTCAGGATATGCGCCTAATCGAATAGCCCGTCCTGCGACCCTTCGGGCGGGTTGAGACCCAGATGTTTCCACCCCGGACCGTTCAGGCAACGCCCCCGCGCGGTGCGGGCGATGAGGCCAAGCTGGATCAGATAGGGCTCGATCACTTCCTCGACCGTATCGCGCGGTTCGGACAGGCCTGCCGCCAGCGTCTCCACGCCGACCGGGCCGCCACGATAGACGTCGGCAATCATCATCAGATAGCGGCGATCCATCAGGTCGAGGCCCAGATGATCGACCTCCAGCCGGTTAAGCGCGGCATCCGCCACTTTGGCATCAACCTGGCCCGCGCCGGCGACATTGGCAAAATCGCGCACCCGGCGGAGCAGCCGCCCGGCAATGCGCGGGGTGCCGCGCGACCGGCGGGCGATCTCCGTCGATCCCTCGGGCGTCACCGCAAGGCCGAGCAGCCCGGCGGCGCGGCGCACGACCAGTTCGAGTTCCGGCACGGTGTAGAATTGCAGGCGGACGGGTATGCCGAAGCGGTCGCGCAGCGGCGTCGTCAGCAGGCCCTGCCGTGTAGTCGCGCCGACCAGCGTGAAATTGGGCAGGTCGATACGCACCGATCGGGCGGAGGGGCCTTCGCCGATCATGAGGTCCAGCGCCCGATCCTCCATCGCCGGATAGAGGATTTCCTCGACGGCGGGGTTCAGGCGGTGGATCTCATCCACGAACAGCACATCGCCCTCGTCCAGATTGGTGAGAAGGGCGGCAAGGTCCCCGGATTTGGCGATGACGGGTCCGGACGTGGCGCGGAACCCGACACCCATTTCCTTGGCGACGATCTGGGCGAGGGTGGTCTTGCCCAAGCCCGGCGGGCCGAAAAACAGGACATGGTCCAACGCCTCGCCCCGCTGCCGCGCGGCCTGGATGAAGATACGCAGATTCTCGCGCGCGGCCTTTTGCCCGATAAATTCATCGAGCGACTTGGGTCGCAACGCGGCATCGACATCCTCGGCGCGCCGGACGGGGGTGATGAGGCGATCGGTGTCGGTCATGCCTAAAATGTGAAGTCCAATAAGTCATCTTGGACGAAATTAGCGCCTTCTGATTCCATCAAGAATATTTGTCTTTGACTTCCTCCCGACCAACAAACCAGCACCTTCTTCATTCCGGGTAGAAATAACACATGGTTGCTGATGAGGCGGCGGAAGCCGGTCAACCAAGCAGCCATTTTGGCGAGGTCGTATGCCGGGACTTTCTTCTCCAAAATTCGATTCAAACTACCAACGTGCAAAATGTCCCCGCATCTCCCATAGATTTCTGAAATGAGTTTCATCTCGATCGCTTTACTAGAAAGTATGATTTGACGTTCGCCGTTAGGGCCATCCGCGAAATTATCCGAAATCGGGATCGGAGTGGGGTGGTTGTTCATTTTTGCAATATCTAACAACACATCCTTGGGGCTCCATTTGTTGGTTTCCAAGGCATGGCCGCCATCAAAATGATGAGCTGCCACCACTGAGACTGCCATCAATTCGCATATCTTGCGGATCTGGAGCCAGCAGAAATCACAATTTTGCCAAGCATTAGCGTGCTCTGCGTTTGCGGTTAGCTCGTCAAAGGAGGCAGCTATTGCGTCAAGTCTTTTGCTTATCTCGCTAACAAAATCAGCGTAGGCGCCGACCAGTGAATCAATCACTGGGAGTTCTTCACTCACTTCGCCGCCTTCCGCAGCGCCAACCGCACAAGCGCGTCCAGCGTTACGCTATCACCAGCCTCTGCTTCAGCCGCAGCAACAGCGGCGCTGGCTTCGGCAGGTTTGAAGCCCAGATTCTGGAGGGCCGAGACAGCGTCGGCGCCATTGCTCCCGGTGGGAAGCGGCGCGGTGCCGGCGGCCAGCGCTGTGCCTGCAGGAGCGACGCCGATTTTGTCCTTCAATTCCATCACGATGCGCTGGGCGAGTTTCGGGCCGACGCCGTTGGCGCGCGACACCATCGCCTTGTCACCCATGGCGACGGCGCGGTGAATTTCCGCCGGCTCTAGCGCGGAGAGGATGGCAAGCGCGACACGCGCGCCGACGCCCTGCACGCCGGTGAGCAGCCGGAACCAGTTGCGCTCTTCGGCCGTGGCGAAGCCCACGAGGCGTATGGACTCTTCGCTCACCAGCATTTCGGTATGGACGGTCACGGCCTCGCCGACAAAGCCGAGGGCGGAGAGTGTGCGGGACGAAGCGCCGACAAGATAGCCGACCCCGCCGACGTCGATGACGGCGTGGTCGATTCCTGTGCTGTCGAGTATCCCCTTGAGCTTCGCGATCATGCGAGGGGCTTAGCGATGTTCCCGGTTCGTTTCGAGCGGAAAATTCAGCAAATAGCTAATAACGCATCAGCTACTCGTAGCTGACCGACCAGCTATGGATGGTCGCCAGCCCATTGCCGCGCATCGGCTCCATGCCCACGGACACGCCGTTGAACCATTCGTTGCCGGTCAACACGCCGCGCGCCACCAGAAAGGCGAAGGCGCTCTTCAGATCCAGCGTGCCGCTGAGCAGAGTGCCGCCGCTATACAGGAACATCACGAACTGATCGACCCGGGTGACGGTCCAGTTGCGTCCGGCTGCGTCCACATAGGTGCCGATGGCCGTTCCGCTCTTGGCGAAGGATGCGGAACCGGTGGTGCTGTGGGAGTAAAAGCCGACCTCCAGCTTCGTGTCGAAATCTTTTGCTGCCCCCGTGAGGAAGGATTCGGTCAGGATATTATATTCACCGTCGCCCGACAGGGTCATGTCGAAGGTCGCGGTCAGTGTCTTGATATTCTTGACCTGCCTGGACTGCATCGTCGCCGCATTGTTGACCGACAGATAATGGCCGAATGTGATCGCGTTGTACCCATACACGCCGCATTTTGTGACCGTTGGATAACGGTCAGGCGCCTTGGCGGAGATGATAACGTCGTTCGGAAAGGTCGATCGCATGATACTGATCGTGTCGGTGATGGTCTGCCCGACGATCAGCGCGGGATCATAGGTTGCGCACCATGGCGCTGCGTACGCAAAATAATTGCCTGGGGCATACAAGGTGTTGTCCGACAGGACCAACCTGTCCTCCGTTGTCGCCGAGGTGGGCGTTGGGGACGATGTCGGCGCCGGCGTCGGACTCGAAGCGGGGGTAGGCGTGGGCGTCGGGCTTGGCGTTGCCGAACCGGCCTGTTCCCCGGTTTGGGAGACAGACGTCGGCCCGCCTTCGGAGCCACCGCCGCAAGCCGTCAGGCCGCAGAGAACCATCCCCATAACCGAGGACTTAAAAACCGATTTCATGAATGCCCACCGCAAAAAGTGCGGACGCTACGCCCGCTCGCAATGGTTACTGCATTGCACCATTGCAGTAAATTTAAAGCTAAGGATGTATTCGCAGCGGACCAAATTTGCCTTTTTTCTTATTAACTTAAGCCAATAAGATTCATGGTTAACACTTTGTAGGCAATTGTCTTCTCACGAAGAAAATCTGCAAAGAAACTGTCATCTTTCCCAAGACTATTTGGAATCATTCAGCAAATTTTTTGGGCTCCGAGTCGCGCACTTTTCTGTCGTTTGATGCTCGAAGCAGGGCTCTGATTCGACCGCCGGGAATGCGCTGCTGGACCTGCTATCGGGGAATGCGTCGCGCCGTAGCGGCATGGTGTGCATGCGTGATCGCCACGGCAAGAGCATCAGCGGCGTCAGGGCCGACGATGGCTGCACCGGGCAGCAGGCGACTGACCATCGCATGGACCTGATCCTTGCTTGCGTTGCCGACACCGACGACGGATTTTTTGACCAGCCGGGCGGCATATTCGCCCACGTCGATCCCGGCGCGCGCTGCGTTCAGCAAGCAGACGCCCCGCGCCTGACCCAGTTTCAGGGTCGATTGCGGATTGGCGTTGACGAACACTTCCTCGACGGCCGCGCCACCCGGCCGATGCTCCAGAATGAGGTCGGTCAGGGCCGCGTCGAGCAGCATCAGGCGCTGGGCAAGCTGGGCTTTTGCGTCCGTCTTGATCTGTCCGTTGGCAACGTGGCTAAGTCGATTGCCATCGGCGGAGATCAGGCCCCAGCCGGTCGTGCCTAGGCCGGGGTCGAGACCGAGGATCAACATGTCGATAGCCCCTTCCCGAAAGGGGAGGGGCTATGCATCAGCCGAGCTTTTCCATCACCGCGTCGGAGACTTCATAATTGCCCCACACGGTCTGGACGTCATCGTCATCCTCCAGTGTGTCGACCAGCTTGAGTAGGGTCGCGGCATTGCTCTCGTCCATTTCGACGGTGGTCTGCGGTTTCCAGGCGAGCTTGGCGCTTTCTGCTTCGCCCAATGTGCCTTCCAGCGCCTTGGAAACCTCGTGCAGGGCATCCATCGCTGTCCAGATCTCATGCTCGTCATCGGACGATGAGACATCCTCCGCGCCGGCTTCCAGGGCCGCCTCGAAAACCTTCTCGGCGTCGCCGACGCTGGCGGGATAGGTGATCAGGCCCATCCGGTCGAAACCGTGGCTAACCGCGCCCGACGCGCCCAGATTGCCGCCATTCTTGGAGAAAGCGGTGCGGACGTTGGTCGCGGTGCGGTTGCGGTTGTCGGTCAGCGCCTCCACGATGATCGCGACGCCGCCGGGGCCATAGCCCTCATAGCGCACTTCCTCGTAATTCTCGCCTTCGCCCTTCGTCGCCTTGTCGATCGCGCGCTGGATATTGTCCTTGGGCATGGACTGCGCTTTGGCCGCGTTGACCGCAAGCCGCAGGCGCGGGTTCATGTCCGGATCGGGCATGCCCATCTTCGCGGCGACGGTGATTTCGCGGCTGAGCTTGGAGAACATGGAAGAGCGCTTCTTGTCCTGAGCGCCCTTGCGATGCATGATGTTCTTGAATTTGCTATGGCCGGCCACGGCCTGCTCCTGACATAACTTGTTTGAAGTGGGGCGCTGTCTAGCGGGCGGTCCCGCCTGAGGCAACAACCTCTGTCAGTTGGGCGCTGACGCCAGTTGCGCAAGGTGCCGCAGCTTGTGCGGATTCCGGATGATATAGATGGCAGTGATCCGCCCATCCTCAATATCGAAGGCGGTGGATTGCAGCGTATCGCCCCGCTCCATGCTCACATACCCGGGCAGACCGTTGATCCGCCCGCGCCACAGAATGCGGCGCGGATAGTCGCCAGCCTTCTGGGTGATGCCCAGGAAGAAGCGCGCGACCTTGTCGGCGCCGCGAATGATGTTCATCGCAGCGATCTTCACGCCGCCGCCATCGCCATGGAAGGCAACGTCACCGGCGAGTAGCCCAGCAAAGGCGCTGGTCTCGCCGCTCTGGGATGCGGCCAGGAAAGCGTCAATAAGGCGGTCGCCCTCGTCCTGCGCGACGCGAAAGCGCGGCTTTTCCATCTGCACATGCACCCTGGCGCGGGTTGCAAGCTGACGACAGCTTGCCTCGGATCGGCTAAGCTGGGCCGCGATATCCGGATAGTCCATGTCGAAGATGTCGTGGAGCAGGAACGCAGCCCGTTCGAGCGGGGAAAGCCGCTCCAGCGCAAGGAGCAGCGCTACCGAAAGGGAATCAGCGCGTTCCGCCTCTACATCCGGCCCCACGCCCTCGGCCACCGGATCGGGAAGCCATGGTCCCACATACTCTTCGCGCCGCGCCCGGGCCGACTTCATCTGGTCGAGGCACAGGTTGGTGACGATGCGGGAAAGGAAAGCGCGGGGGTTAGCGATGGCGCTTTGATCCACGCCTTCCCAACGGAGCCAGCTTTCCTGAACGACATCGTCGGCCTCCGCCAGCGATCCCAGCATCCGGTAGGCAACGCCCAGCAGGTGCGAGCGGTGGGATTCGAAGGCGGAGGTGGGGGACATGGCAGCCTCTGCTCTAAAGACAGGATCATATCACTCAAGCGTCCGTTCGTGTCGAGCGAGGTCGAGGGACGAATGGACGCTTGAGCAATCGGCTGAGTCCTCAATTGCGCAGCGGATGAACCATGCCGAAGCCGACGCCGAAGCGGTTCCAACCGTTGATTGTCACGATCAGCAAGGTCAACTCGACCTTCTCCGCGTCGGAAAACTGCGCCTCCAGCGCCTCATGCACCGATGCTTCGGGGTGGCCCGACGGCAGCGTCGTCAGCGCCTCCGCCCAGGCCAGTGCCGCGCGTTCGCGATCCGAAAAGGCCGGGCTATCGCGCCAGCCGCTCAGTACGAAGATGCGCTGCGGATTTTCGCCGGCCTTGATCATGTCGTGGCTGTGCATGTCCATGCAGTATGCGCAGCCGTTCATCTGCGACACGCGCATGCGGATCAGTTCCGCCAGCGGCTTTTCGATGGAGCCTTTCAGAACCGCGCCCTCCAGGGCCATCATGGCCTTGGCGGCGGCGGGCTGGGCTTCCATCCAGTTTAGTTGGGTATGCATCGTCTTGTCCTTTCATTCTTCGTGATGCGGACAAGACGAGGCAGCCTCATGCGCTGTGACATGCAGCGCCGATTATTTTTCGGCTTTTTTGTCAGGCGAAGATTTCCGCCAGGAAATTCAATGACGCTTGCCAGCTGCGGCGATCGGCGTCGGCATTATAGACGATGCCACGCTCCGGCATGTTCATGCCTTCGTCCGTAAAAGCATGGCCGGTGTGTCCGTAAGCGTGGATCTGCCAGTCCGCCTTGCTTTCGGTCAGTTCCTTGCCCAGCGCGACGGTGGCTTCCGGCGGGCAGATGGGGTCGTCCCAGCCGTGGCAGACCAGCACCTTGGGCGTGATCGGCGTGACATTGGCGAAGGGTGGCGCATCGTACACGCCATGGAAGCTGACCACGCCCTTCACGTCCATGCTGGCGCGGGCGATGTCCAGCGCGCACTTGCCGCCGAAGCAATAGCCGAACACGGCACACTTGGCGGTATCCGTCTCCGGCATCGCTTTCAGCGTATCCAGAGACACCGCAAGCCGCCCTTTCAGAAGCGCGCGGTCGTCGTTCAGTTCAACCATATACCGCGCCATATCGGGATCTTCACGGGTCGTGCGTTTGCCCTGGCCGAACACGTCGGCGACGAAAACCGCATAGCCAAGCGCCGCTAGGCGTTCCGCCCGCACGAAATCCTCTTCCTTCGTGCCCAGCACATTGGGAATGAGCAGGATGCCGGGCAGCGTTCCGGCCTGCGGATCGGCCACCGCCATGCCCTCGAACGGCCCGCCGGGACCTTCATAGACTGTAACGCGCCGCTCGATGCCCATATCCGACTCCTTGAATGATGTTGCGATTGTCCTTCCATGGAACAGCTGCGCCCGGCAAGTTGCGTGGAGACGAATTGCCGTTATGGAGGGCCGCAATTCCCAAAACGGAGACAGCGATCCATGCCCACCCTCGTCCTCATCCGCCATGGCCAGTCCAGCTGGAACCTGGAAAACCGCTTCACCGGCTGGTGGGACGTGGATGTGACCGAGAAGGGCGCTGGCGAGGCGCGCGCTGCGGGGCAGTTGATGAAGGCGAAGGGCCTGGATTTCGACGCCTGCTTCACCTCGGTCCAGACCCGCGCGATCAAAACGCTGAACCTTGCGTTGGAGGAAATGGGCCGCCTGTGGTTGCCTGTCGAAAAGGACTGGCACCTCAATGAGCGTCATTATGGCGGGCTGACGGGCCTCGACAAGGCGGAGACGGCCGCCAAGCATGGCGATGCGCAGGTGAAGGTCTGGCGCCGCAGCTTCGACACGCCGCCGCCGCCGTTGGAGGCCGGCAGCGAATTCGACCTGTCGAAGGACCGCCGCTACGCTGGCATCCCCATTCCGTCGACCGAAAGCCTGAAGGACACGATCGCCCGCGTGCTGCCCTATTGGGAAAGCCGTATCGCGCCGGAACTGAAGGCGGGCAAGCGCGTGCTGATCTCCGCCCACGGCAATTCCCTGCGTGCACTGGTCAAGCATCTGTCGGGCATTCCCGACGATGAGATCACCGAACTGGAAATCCCGACCGGCCAGCCGATCGTCTATGACCTGGACGATGATCTGAAGGCGCTGGACCGCTATTATCTTTCTGAGCGCTGAGGCTGCGTTATTCCCACATCCGTTTGTTTCCGGCTTGTCGGGAAACCATCGCGCGGCTTCTCGACTTCGCTCGAAGCGAATGGGGTAGGGGAAATGGATTAAGCCGCAGATGTGCGAAAAACTCGCACGCGCGCGTTGCGATAATCGCCTCCCCCGGTTAAGGGGCTGTGCTTCCGGGCGGCATCGCCGCGCGCTTTAGGGGTGGGAAGCACGGTAATGGCGGATCAGGTGCAGGTCGGCATCATCATGGGCAGCAGGTCCGACTGGGAGACCATGCGCCATGCCGCCGAAACGCTCGAAGCGTTGGGTATCGCGCATGAATGCAAGGTCGTGTCCGCCCACCGCACGCCCGACCGCCTCTATGATTATGCCAAGTCCGCCGCTGGACGCGGACTGAAAGCCATTATTGCGGGTGCAGGCGGCGCTGCGCATCTGCCGGGCATGGCGGCGGCGATGACGCGCCTGCCGGTGTTGGGTGTGCCGGTGGAATCCAAGGCGCTTTCGGGCATGGACAGCCTGCTGTCCATCGTTCAGATGCCCGCCGGCATTCCTGTGGGCACGCTGGCGATCGGCAAGGCGGGGGCGACCAACGCAGCACTGTTGGCCGCTGCGATGCTGGCGACGACCGATGACGATCTGGCGGCACGCCTGGAAGTCTGGCGCGCCAATCAGACCGAATCCGTTTCGGAAACCCCGGAGTGAAGACGCGCCGATGACGGTCATACCCCCCGGATCTACAATCGGTATATTGGGCGGCGGCCAGCTAGGGCGCATGCTGGCGATGGCGGCGGCGCAGCTTGGCTATCGCACCCATATCTTCGCGCCGGAGGAAAGCGGCCCGGCGGCTGACGTGTCTCCGCATTGGACCCAAGCTTCGTATACGGACGCGGAGGCACTGGGGAAATTCGCCGACACGGTCGATGTCGTGACCTATGAGTTCGAGAATATCGATACCGCCGCGCTGGATATATTGGCGGGGCATGGCCTTGTCCGGCCGGGCGTCGACGCGCTGCGGATCGCGCAGGACCGGCTGGCGGAGAAGCGCTTCGTCGGCGATCTGGGCGGCGTTACCGCGCCCTTTGCACCGGTCGACAGCCTTGACGATCTGGAGATCGCGCTGGAGCGGATGGACGTACCCGCCATCCTGAAGACCAACCGCATGGGCTATGACGGCAAGGGTCAGGTGCGGATCACCGACGCGGGCCAGGCGGTCGGCGCATGGAACGCCGTCAAGCGCGCGCCCTCGATCCTGGAAGGCTTCGTGCGCTTCGATCAGGAGTTTTCGGTCATCCTGGTGCGTGGTGGCGACGGCGACCTGCGCTTCTGGGACAGCCCGGCCAATGTCCATGTGAACGGCATATTGGCGACCTCCACCGTACCGGCCGGGCCGGTGATCGCGGGCCAGCAGGAGGCGGCGCGCGCCATGGCGCGGGCGATCGCCGAGAAACTCGGTTATATCGGCGTGCTGGCCGTGGAATTCTTCGCCTCGGCGGAAGGCCCCGTCTTCAACGAAATGGCCCCGCGTGTGCATAATAGCGGCCATTGGACGATCGAGGGCGCGCTCACCAGCCAGTTCGAGAACCATATCCGCGCGATCTGCGGCCTGCCGCTGGGCGATACCTGCCTTGCCGCCCGCACGGTGGAGATGCGCAACCTGATCGGTGACGAGGCCGCTGTCTGGAACAGCATCCTTGGCGATCCGGCCAATCATCTGCATCTCTATGGAAAGCATGAGGCCCGGCCCGGCCGGAAAATGGGCCATGTGACGCGATTGGAGTTTTGACGATGGTCCGGGAAAGGGAAAGAGACAGATGCCGCTAACCCAACCCGCCACTCATCCGGAGATCGTCCTGATCCTCGCCCGCGCGGACAATGGCGTCATCGGCCGGGACGGGGCGCTGCCCTGGCACCTTCCCGCAGACCTGCGCCGGTTCAAGACCTTGACGCAGGGGCGACCGATGGTGATGGGGCGCAAGACCTTCGACAGCCTTCCCGGCCTGCTGCCCGGACGCCGCCATATCGTGCTGACCCGTGACAGGGGCTGGAGCGAGGAGGGGGCGGAGGTCGTCCATGATGTCGACGCCGCGATCAGGCTGGCCAATGCGCCATCCATGTCGGTGATCGGCGGCGCGGAAATCTATGCGCTGTTCCTGCCCCACGCGGACCGGATCGAACTGACCGAGGTGCATGCCGAAGCGGCAGGCGACACCAGCATCGCTTATCCCGAACCAAAGGCGTGGCGCGAGGTGTCGCGCGAAGCGCATGTGGCGGAGGGCGCAAGGCCCGCATTCAGTTTCGTGACGCTGCGGCGGACTTAGGTTCTATATTTATCCAACCCCGTTCGTCCTGAGTGCCACTGAGCTTGTCGAAGTGGCGTATCGAAGGACCGGAGCTTGGTGCAACCATGCTTCGATATGAGCCTTCGACAAGCTCAGTCTCTACTCAGCACGAACGAATGTGTGACCGATATAGCCGCAGGCGTTTAGGCGTATCCGCCATCCATCCGTTTGGGTTTCATCTGCGCCTCGGCGACCTTGCGCACGGCTTCGGCGATTTCCTTGTCGATTGCCGTACGCTGTGAGGCTGGCATCGCCTGATACTGCGCCTCGGACAGGTCATGTTTCTTGAGCACCGCGTCGCGGGCGCGCTCCATGGGCGTCTGGTTGCCCACTTTCTTCAGTTCGTCGAGTATGGCGTCGAACGCCGTTTTCACGCCCTTCGCGGCCGCTGGGCCGGCAACTGCGGAAGTGGCGGCGCTCGCAATGCCACTGATGGCTGAGCCGATTGTCATGAAAAATCCCCCGGATATTCTGCCGACATATGCCTCATCATGCTTAACATCCGGTTTCGGCAAGTCCGCTATGGGCTTATGCATTGCGCGCTTTCCCCCGTGACCCTATAGCCCGCGCCATGCGGCGGCTGGACAGCGGCGCGCCGGTGCCCGCCGATCTGCGCGGAGCCATCGTCGCGCTGGGCAATTTCGATGGATTTCATCTGGGTCATCAGGCCGTGGTCGCGCGCGCCGTCGCGCGGGCGAGGGCGGAAAGCCGCCCCGTGATCGTCGCGACGTTTGACCCGCACCCCGTCCGCCTGTTCCGCCCGGATGCACCGCCCTTCCGCCTTACCAGCCTGGATCAGCGCGAGGTGCTGTTCGCTGCTGCGGGGGCGGATGCGATGCTAATGTTCCATTTCAACCACGCACTGGCGGCCAAATCGCCCGAAGAATTTGCCGCCATGCTTGTGGAGCAGGTCGGCGCAGCCGGAGTGGTCACGGGGCAAGATTTCACGTTCGGCAAGAATAAGGGCGGGGATGTTTCATCACTTGCCCGCCTGGGCGCAGCCCTTGGCCTCATCAGCGAGGCTGTTGCGCCGGTCGCCGACAGCGAGGGTGGCGTCGTGTCCTCCAGTCGTATCCGCGATGCGCTGAAAGCCGGGGATTGCGCGACCGCGACGGCGCTGATGACCCGGCCCTTCGCCATTCAGGGTATTGTTCAGCATGGCGACAAGCTCGGCCGCACGATCGGCTACCCCACCGCCAATGTCGATATGGGGAAGTATCTGCGTCCGGCCTATGGCATTTATGCGGTGCGCGGACTTCTGCCCGACGGGCGCATATTGGACGGCGCCGCCAATCTGGGCATCCGCCCCACCTTCGACCCGCCCAAGGAATTGCTTGAGCCTTATTTCTTCGACTTCTCGGAAAATCTGTATGGCCAGTGCATCGCGGTGCAACTGATCGCCTATCTTCGGCCAGAGGCGAAGTTCGACGGGCTGGACGCGCTGGTCGCTCAGATGGACGCCGACTGCGACCGCGCGCGGCAAATCCTTGCGGCGACGCCACGGGTCGCCTAATGCCCCCGGGATATTTCTCTCAGCCGTTCGTGCTGAGTAGGGACTGAGTTTATCGAAGGCCCGTATCGAAGCATCTGCGCAGGTCCTTCGATATACCATTTCGATAAACTCAATGGCTACTCAGGACGAACGGGATTTTGTTTTGACCGGACACGCATGACTGACCAGCCAAGCCAAGAAACCAAAGACTATAAAGACACCGTGTTCCTTCCCAGGACCGACTTCCCCATGAAGGCGGGTCTGGCGCAGAAGGAGCCGGCGATCGCCGCGCGTTGGGCGGAGATGGATCTGTACGGCAAGCTGCGCGAGAAGCGGAAAGGGCGCGAGCGCTTCATCCTGCATGACGGCCCGCCCTACGCCAATGGCGACATCCATATGGGCCATGCGATGAACAAGGTGCTGAAGGACATCATCGTCCGCAGCCAGTCTCTGCTCGGCAAGGACGCGCCCTACATCCCCGGCTGGGACTGCCACGGCCTTCCGATCGAATGGAAGATCGAGGAGGAATATCGCAAGAAGAAGCTGAACAAGGACGAGGTTCCCGCGGCCGAGTTCCGCGCCGAGTGCCGCGCCTATGCGGAAAAATGGGTCGCGGTGCAGCGCGCGCAGTTCGAGCGGCTGGGCGTCATGGGCGACTGGGAAGACCCGTACCTCACCATGAAGTTCGATGCCGAGGCGACGATCGTCGGCGAATTGTTGAAGTTCGCGGAAAGCGGCCAGCTCTATCGCGGCGCGAAGCCGGTCATGTGGTCCCCGGTCGAAAAGACCGCGCTGGCCGAGGCCGAGGTCGAATATGAGGACGTGACCTCGACCCAGATCGACGTGGCATTCGAGATCGTTGAAGCCCCCAACGCGCCGGAACTGGTCGGCGCGCATGCAGTGATCTGGACGACGACGCCCTGGACGATTCCGGTAAACCAGGCTTTGGCCTATGGGGAAGATATTCAGTATTATCTCGTCGAGACTAGCCGTGGTGAAGCTCAGATCGTTCAGCCTGGGCAACCCGTCCCTCTGATGGAGCCGTTTCGATATTTGGTGGCCGCTTCTTTATGGGAGGCGTTCAACAAGCGGATAGAATTCAGTATGGATCCGGGTACCGTTGAAAGGACCGTGCGCGGTTCCGACCTCGCCGGAGCCGTTGCCCGCCACCCGATGCACCACCTCGGCGGTTTCTTCGCCAAGCCGCGCCCCTTCCTCGCGGGCGATTTCGTTACCACCGATGCGGGCACTGGCCTTGTCCATATGGCCCCGGATCATGGCGAGGACGACTTCGAGCTCTGCAAGGCGAACGGCATCAATCCCGTCTTCGCCGTCGAGGGTGACGGCAAATATCGTGAGGACTGGCTCTGGCTGGGCGGGCAGGGGTCTGTCATCAACCCCAAATTCGTCGGCAAGGATGGCCCGATCTGCACCGATCTGCGCGACGCGGGCGGGCTGCTCGCGGCGTCTGACGACTTCAGGCACAGCTATCCGCATAGTTGGCGGTCGAAGGCCAAGATCATCTTCCGCTGCACCCCGCAATGGTTCATTCCGATGGATAGGCCGACCGCAGCGCAGCGTGTCTCGACTGCGCTCGACACGAACGGCGGTGGGGACGCAACACAACAGCCGTTCGTCCCGAGCGAAGTCGAGGGACCTTCCGCAAGCGCTGGCCACAACGCCCCCACCCTCCGCGAAGTCGCTCTGGACGCCATCGCCCACACCCGCTGGGTGCCGGAGCGCTCCACCAACCGCATCCGATCGATGGTCGAAGGCCGTCCGGACTGGGTGATCTCCCGCCAGCGCGCCTGGGGCGTACCGATCGCGCTTTATGTGAACCGCAAGAGCGGCGACTATCTGGTCGATCCGGCGGTCAACGCCCGCATTGTCGAGGCCTTCAGTGCGGGCGGCGCGGACGCATGGTTCGGCGCGGATCATCAGGCGCTGCTGGGGCCGGATTATGCGCTCGACGACTATGAGGTCATGAACGACATTCTCGACGTCTGGTTCGACAGCGGCTCCACCCACAGCTTCGTGATCGAGGCGCGCTATGGCGAGGGCGTCCGTGCCGACCTGTATCTGGAAGGATCGGACCAGCATCGCGGCTGGTTCCAGTCCTCGCTTCTGGAAAGCAGCGGCACGCGCGGCCGCGCCCCCTATGGCGCTGTCCTGACCCACGGCTTCGCGCTCGACGGCAATGGCCGCAAAATGTCCAAGTCGCTGGGCAATGTCGTCGATCCGCTCAAGGTGATCGGTGAGAGCGGCTCTGACATATTGCGCGTCTGGGTTGCTTCCACCGACTATTTCGATGACGTGCGCATCGGCAAGGAAGTGCTGGCCGGATCGTCCGACGCCTATCGGAAATTGCGCAACACCTTCCGTTACTTGCTTGGCGCTCTTTCCGATTTTTCGGAAGAGGAGCGAGTCGCGCCTGCGGCCATGCCGGAGCTGGAGCGCTACATGCTCCACCTGCTCGCCGGGCTGGACGCTGAGCTACGTTCGGTTGTGGACAAGAGCGCGGACAGCGAGAATTGGCTGGAGTTCAGCCGCTATACCCGCGCGCTGATGGACTTCGCCAATAGCGACCTGTCGGCCTTCTTCTTCGACATCCGCAAGGACTGCCTCTACTGCGACGCGCAGAGCGATCCGAAGCGGCGGGCCTATCGCACCGTGCTGGATACGATGTTCCACGCGCTGGTCCGCTACGCCGCGCCGATCATCCCCTTCACCGCCGAGGAAGTGTGGCAGAGCCGCTATCCCGACCCCGACGACAGCGTGCATTTCCTGGACTGGCCGGAGGTTGACGCCAAGTGGGCCGATGCTGCGCTTGGCGAGAAGTGGGCGAACCTTCGCGCGAAGCGGGATGAAGTCAACGAAGCCATCGAACCGCTGCGCCGGGAAAAGATCGTCCGCTCCAGTCTGGAAGCCGACGTGACCATGGGTGAACTGGTCCCGACCGGCGACGTCGATTTTGCTGAACTGGCGATCGTCGCGCGAGTGGAGATGGGGAAGGGCGATGGCATCATCGTCAAACCGTCCGACTGGCACAAATGCGGCCGCTGCTGGCGGCTGCTGCCGGAGGTTTCCGAGGACGGCGCCCTCTGCGACCGCTGCGATGACGTGCTGAAGGGCTGAGCATATGACACCCCATCACCGCCCGCTCGGCCTGTCCGTAGCCGTACTGATCTTCCTCGCCGACCAGTTCGTCAAATATGTGGTTTCTGTGCCGCTGGCGCTGCGCTCGCGCGCGGATGAGGGCATTCACATCATGCCCTTCTTCAACCTGCGCTGGCTGGAAAATCGCGGCGTTTCCATGGGCTTCTTCCATGCGGGAAGCGATGCGATGCGCTGGGCGCTGGTGGGCATGACCACGGCGATCGCCGCATTCGTCGCCGTCTGGCTGTGGCGCGAAAAGGCGCGGCAGGACGTGCTTGGTCTTGGCCTGATCCTGGGCGGGGCGTTGGGCAACATCACGGATCGTATCCGGCTGGGTTATGTCATCGACTATGCCGACCTGCATTTCGGCGAATGGCGGCCCTTCCTGATTTTCAACCTAGCCGACGCCGCGATCACCATCGGCGTGCTGATCCTGCTTGCGCGGGCGTTGCTGCTGCGCGAGAAGGCGGTAAATACGGAGTCATGAACATTATGCGTAAAGTCCTCCTCGCCGCCGGCCTGATCGCCGGCCTTGCGGCCGTCTCGGCATGTGGGTCGAACCGCCTGTCCGGTCGCGATCGCCCGGATGAGTTTGCGGTATCGCGTCAGGCGCCGCTGATCATTCCGCCCGACTTCGCGCTGGTTCCGCCGGCTCCTGGCGCTGCGCCCGCCGCTTCGGCCGATACCAGCCGTCAGGCGATGGACGCGATGTTCGGCGGTCCGGCCGCCCGCAGCCCCGCAGAAGCGGCCGCTTTGCGCGCCGCAGGTCGCGACAGCGCAAGCCCAGGCATTCGTTCGGAAGTCGGCGAGACCAGCGGCACGGTGGTGGACAAGGGCGCGACTGCCCGTGACATCGTCTCCGCGCCAGAGGGTGACGGCCAGAACGCAAAGGCGTCGATCCCGCAATAAGGCGGGTTTTAGGGCGAGGCTGTCTGGCTGGCCCAAACATGGACGACATCCGCCAACGTTCGATCTCGTAAGAAATTGGGCCGAAACGGAGTTCAATCAAGCAGTCGGCAACTTCTTGATGCTATGGCGGCCCTCCAAGAGAATGTCCGGATAACGGACAAGTTCTAGGGGAGGCGACGTTATGTTTCACTTTTCTGTCGATCGTGGGAAGCATTTGCTTATCTGTACGATCGTCGGACATGTGCTGCCCGAAGAAGTGATGCAGTTCGACCGGGAATTGAAAGCTGCCGCGATCGAAGCGAAGAGCGGCGCCACTCATTTCGATATGCTGAGCAGGCTGGACGAACTGGCCGTCATGACGCAGGACAATGCGCATCATACGGAAGGCTGGATCGACTGGCTGAAGGCGCAGGGCATCCGCAAGTCGGCAATGTCGTTGGCAGCACGCTTCTGAAACTGCAGATAGCCCGCATCTCACCTGACCCCCGCTGGGGCTTTTTTGCCAACGATGAGACTGCCCTGGCTTGGTTGGCGGAACCCTGAACCAAGGAACCGCAAAGCAGGCAGCATCAGGGCATCTGAGCGATCAGGCCCTGGCGCCCTCACTGACACTGGCGCTGTTATGCCGCAACGCGGTCAGCACCGTATTGACGATACCGTCGGCATCCAGACCGGCATCGGCATACTGCTTCTCCGGCTTATCCTGGTCCTGGAAGATATCAGGCAGGCGCAATGTGCGGATTTTGAGGCCCGCATCGGTCAGGCCATTGTCGCTCGCCATCGTCAGCACATGCGCACCGAGGCCGCCGATCGCGCCTTCCTCCACCGTCACGGCAACCTCATGGGTGGCGAGCAGCTTGCGGATCAGCGCTTCGTCCAGTGGCTTGGCAAAGCGCAGGTCGGCAACGGTCGTCGAAAGGCCGCGCGCATCCAGCGCATCCGCCGCCTTCAGCGCCTCTTCCAGCCGCGTGCCGAGAGACAGGATCGCGACCTTCTTGCCTTCGCGCACGATACGGCCCTTGCCGATCTCCAGTCGCTCGGGCGTCTCGGGCAGGGGCACGCCCGTGCCGTTGCCGCGCGGATAGCGCACCGCGATGGGGCCATCGTCATGCATGGCGCAGGTGTGGACCATATGCACCAGTTCCGCCTCATCCGACGCCGCCATAACGACGAAGTTGGGCAGGGTGGCGAGATAGGTGACGTCGAAGCTGCCCGCATGGGTGCTGCCGTCCGCGCCGACCAGTCCCGCGCGGTCGATGCCGAAGCGCACGGGCAGGTTCTGAATCGCCACATCATGGACGACCTGGTCGTAGGCGCGCTGCAGGAAGGTCGAGTAGATCGCGCAGAAGGGCCGCATGCCCTGCGCGGCCAGACCTGCTGCGAATGTCACCGCATGCTGCTCGGCAATGCCGACATCGAACGTCCGCCCGGGGAAGCGGTCCTGAAACTTGTCGAGGCCGGTGCCGGACGGCATGGCCGCGGTGATCGCCACCACGCGCTCGTCCCGCTCCGCCTCGGCGATCAGGGCCTTGGCAAAGACATTGGTATAGCTGGGCGGTCCGGGAGGCGCCTTGGCTTGCGCGCCGGTGACCACGTCGAATTTCTGTACGCCATGATATTTATCGGCGGATTTCTCGGCCGGGGCATAGCCTTTGCCCTTCTTGGTCACGACATGGATCAGGCAGGGACCTTCCGCCGCGTCACGCACATTTTCCAGCACGGGGATCAACTGGTCCAGATTATGGCCATCGATCGGCCCGACATAATAGAAGCCCAGTTCCTCGAACAGGGTCCCGCCCATCGCCATGCCGCGCGCATATTCGTCCGTTTTCTTGGCGGCCTTATGCAGCGGCCCCGGCAGTTTGCGGGCAAGGCGCTTCAACGTATCGCGCACCGACAGGAATTCGCGGCTGGACACGATACGCGCCAGATAGGCGGACAGGCCGCCTACGGGCGGCGCGATCGACATGTCATTGTCGTTCAGGATCACGACCAGCCGGTTGCCGGCCTCCCGCGCATTGTTCATCGCCTCATAGGCCATGCCGGCAGACATCGCGCCGTCGCCGATAACCGCGATCGCCTTGCCCGGTTTGTCGGTCAGCTTGTTGGCGATCGCAAAGCCCAGCGCCGCGCTGATCGAGGTTGAGCTATGCGCCGCGCCGAACGGATCATATTCGCTTTCGGCGCGCTTGGTGAAACCGGACAGGCCGCCGCCCTGGCGCAGGGTGCGGATGCGGTCGCGCCGCCCGGTCAGGATCTTGTGTGGATAGCATTGATGGCCGACATCCCAGATCAGCCGGTCGTTGGGCGTATTGAAAACATAATGGATCGCTGTCGTCAGCTCGACCACACCCAGGCCCGACCCTAGATGGCCGCCGGTCGTCCCGACGGCGGAAATGGTTTCCTGCCGCAGTTCGTCGGCGATCTGGCGAAGCTGATCGGGGGCCAACTTGCGCAGGTCCGCCGGCACGTCGATCCGGTCGAGCAGGGGCGTTTGGGGACGGTCGTTCATGAAAGGGAATCGATCCTCAAATGGTCCAGGTTCGGCCTTATGCGCACTTGGCGCAGGTGCCGAGCACTTCGATGACCGGGCGTTCCGCGGTGAAGCCCTCATGGGCCGCCACCTGTCGCACGTCTCCGGTCAACGCATCGTCATCGACATGGGTTGCCTCGCCGCATTGGCGACAAACGAGGAAAATGCAATCGTGAAGGCAGCCGGGATGGGCATTGGCCACATAGGCGTTGGCGCTTTCCACCCGCATCGCCAGGTTGCTGGACACGAACAGGTCGAGGATGCGGTAGACGCTGTTGGGCGCGACTCGCTTGCCGCGCGCCTTCGACACGGCATCGGCAATGTCATAGGCGGATGTGGGCTTCTCTTCAGCCGACAGCGCATCGAAAATGGCCGCGCGCATGGGCGTCCACTGTTCGCCCTTCTCCTCCAGAGTGTGGCGGGCGGCGTCGGACAGGGACCTGCCGGCATGTTCATGATGATGGTGCGAAGCCATCCACCCTATCTATGCCTCTGCGGCCGGGGCGGCAAGGGGCAGTAGGCCCTCCGGCGCGCGGAACTTAGGCGGGAACCGGCGTTTCCAGCGCGCCTCCGTCCAGCGGCCCTTTTTCCAGAAGCCCCTCCTGCTTGGCGACCACGGTCGCAACCAGCACCTGTCCCGCGACGTTCACGGCCGTGCGACCCATGTCGAGGATCGGATCGATGGCCAGCAACAGCCCCGCGCCCTCCAGCGGCAGGCCAAGGGTAGAAAGGGTGAGCGTCAGCATCACCGTCGCGCCCGTCAGCCCGGCGGTCGCCGCTGACCCGATCACCGACACGATCACGATCAGCGCATAATCGATCCCATGCAGCGGAATGCCGTAGAAGCTCGCGACAAAAATTGCCGCAATCGCCGGATAGATGGACGCGCAGCCGTCCATCTTGGTCGTGGCGGCCAGGGGGATGGCGAAGGCGGCATAGGCCTTCTCCACGCCCATCTGCTCCGTCACGCTTTCCGTAACGGGCAAGGTGCCCACGGATGACCGCGACACGAAGCCCAACTGTATGGCCGGCCAGGCGATCGAGAAGAAGCGCAGCGGGTTGATGCCGTTGAGGATCAGCAGCAGTGGATAAACGCCCAGAATGATGATCGCGAGGCCGAGATACACCGCGCCCGCAAATGCGCCGAGCTGCGCCAGCGCCGTCCAGCCGTAAGTTGCCACCGCCGTTCCGATCAGTGCCGCCGAACCGATGGGGGTCAGCCGGATGATCCAGCCGAGCAGCGTACGTACCACCGCAAGCATGGAGCGGATGAAGGCGAGAAAAGGGTCCGCCCGCTCGCCCAACTTCAATGTGGCGAGGCCGACCGCAATGGAAATCACCAGCAGTTGCAGGACGTTGAAGGAGAGGGTGGTCGTCGCCTTGCCTTCGTCGCTTATCTTGGTGCTGCCCGACAGGCCCAGCGCGTTATCCGGCACCAGCCCTTTGAGGAAGTCCAGCCAGCCGCCCACGGAACCGACATGCCCGGCGGGAAGGGGCGCGCCCTTGGCACTGAGGCCCGGCTGGATCAGCAGCCCAACCGCAAGCCCGATCACCACGGCGATCAGCGCGGTGATGGCGAACCACAACAGGGTCCGTCCCGCCAGCCGCGCGGCATTGTCCAGCGCGCGCAGATTGGCGATGCTGGCGACGATGGCGGCGAACACCAGCGGCGCGACGATCGCCTTGAGCAACTGGACGAAAATGCCGCCAACCGTCTTGAGCGCAACAGATAGCCCGTTCAGATCGCCATCCGCGCCGGGACCTAGCGATCGTGCGAGCAGGCCGAGCAGCAGACCGGCGACCATGCCGGCCAGCACCTGAAATCCGAAGCTGCGAAAGTTGATGCTCATATCATGGCGTCCCTTGATCTTCCGTCGCATATCGGCGGCCTGCCATGGTCTTGCGACCAAGCATTTCTAGCTGCCGGGAAAGCGCGGATAAGGATGCCCTCTTTCCGCAAACACCAACCTTCGCGATTGGCGCGCGGTTCCCTCTATGCCACACAGACGGCGACAGTCCATCGGGGAGCGCAAATATGAGAATGTCCGCCACTCATCTGGGGTCGGCCCTGATCGCGATGCTTGCGCTGGGCGGATCGCCAGCGATGGCGGCCTCGGACCCGTCGGCGGCCAAGGAGGTGCTTAAGCGCTCCGTCGCCTTCGAAACCTCGCTGGGGAAGGGGCAGGTGCCCGCGCTTGCCGCCTATTACGCCTTCGTGCTCAAGCAGGCGGGCTATGCCGATGGCGATATCGAAATCACGCCGATGGGCGAGACCGCGACGCTCGCCGCCACGCTCAAGGGCAGCGATCCGAAGCTCAAGCCCATCCTGCTGAGCGGCCATATGGACGTGGTAGCCGCCAATAAGGCGGACTGGACCCGCGATCCCTTCGTGCCCGTCGAAGAGAATGGCTATATTTTCGGCCGGGGCGCGGAAGATAACAAATATGACGTCGCGATGATGGTGTCGACCATGGCGCGGCTGAAGAAGGAGGGATTCAGGCCGAAGCGCGCGATCATCCTGCTGCTGTCGGGCGATGAAGAGACGTCGATGACGACGACGCAGGCGCTGGCGAAGAAATATGGCACCGCCGAACTGATGCTCAATGGCGATGGTGGCGGCGGATCGCTGACCGAGGATGGCAAGCCCATCCTTTACAAGATCCAGGCGGGCGAGAAGACCTACGCGGATTTTGAAGTCAGCTTCACCGATCCCGGCGGCCATTCCAGCGCGCCGACGGCGACCAACCCCGTTTACCGGATGGCGAAGGCGCTTGAGCGCCTTGAGGCCTATAAATTCCCGCCCATGTCGAACGAACTGACGAGGGCGACGCTGAAAATCGCCGCCACGCAGAACAAGGACGGCAAGATCAGCGCGGCGCTCGCAAACTATGCCGCCAATCCCAAGGACATGGCCGCCGCCGATCTGCTGTCGACCCGCCCCGAATTTATCGGCCAGATCCGTACGACCTGCGTGCCGACGCTGGTCAGTGGCGGTCATGCGGAAAATGCCCTGCCGCAACGCGCCGCGTTCAACATCAATTGCCGGATATTCCCGGGCGTGCCGGTGGAAGCGGTAAAGGCGCAACTGGTCGAGGTGATCGCCGATCCCACGGCGACCTTAAAACCGGCCAACGATGCGACCTCCAGCGACGCCTCGCCCCTGCGCAAGGATGTCACGGCTGCCGTGACCAGGGCGGTCCATGCCCGCTATCCGGGGCTGCCTATCGTTCCCGGCATGGATGCCGGAGCCACCGACAGCCTGTATTTCCGCGCGCTTGGCATCCCTTGCTATGGCGTGTCGACATTGTTCATGAAGTCGAGCGACGGTTTCGCCCATGGCCTCAATGAGCGCGTGCCGGTGGCGGGAATCGGCGCGTCGCTCGATCAATGGTATTCGGTGATCACGGCAGTGTCGAAATAATCGCATTGGACGCGCCGCTTGCGTGAAACGTCATCCTGTTTTACAATCGAACAACAGGAGAAAATATTTGGTCGCACTCGCCCCTGTCGCATCACAACCCGATCCGCTGGAGGGCTGGAGCCTTCCGGCCTGGACCTATGACGACCCCGATTTTTTCCGGGCCGAACAGGAAAAGGTCTTCGCCGCCAGCTGGCAGGTCGTCTGCCATGTCAGCGACGTGGCGGGACAGGGCGACTGGCACAGTCTGGAGTTTCTGGGCGAAAGCATCATCGTCGTGCGCGGCGAGGATGACCAGGTCCGCGCCTTCACCAATGTGTGCCGCCATCGCGGGTCGCGCATCGTCGACGGCGCGAGCGGCTGCGCGAAAAAGCTGGTCTGCCCGTATCACGCCTGGACCTATGAGCTGGACGGCCGACTGAGCGGCGTGCCGCAGAAGAGCGACTATCCCGGCCTCGACACCAGCCGCCATGGCCTGACGCCGGTGGATATCGAGATATGGCGGGGCTTCATCTTCGTTCGGCTGAAGGGCGACGGGCCGTCCGTCGCCGCCATGATGGCCCCCTATGACGATCAGGTGGAGCCCTACCGTTTCGAGGATCTGCGCGCGCTTGGCCGGGTGACGCTGCGCCCGCGCGCGGTGAACTGGAAGAATGTCGCCGACAATTATTCCGACGGCCTGCATATCCCCGTCGCCCATCCCGGCCTCACTCGCCTGTTCGGGCGCAGCTATGGCGTGGAGGCGGAGGAAGAGGTCGACCGCATGTGGGGCGATCTGGTCGAGCGCCCCTCCGCCAACTGGTCGGAACGGCTCTATCAGAAGCTGTTACCGACCGTGCCGCATCTGCCGGACGCGAACCAGAAGCGCTGGCTCTATTTCAAGCTGTGGCCAAACGTCGCCTTCGACATCTATCCCGATCAAGTGGACTTCATGCAGTTCCTGCCGGTCAGCCCGACCGAGACGCTGATCCGCGAGATCAGCTATGTCCTGCCGGACAACCGCCGTGAGATGAAGGCGGCCCGCTACCTCAACTGGCGCATCAACCGGGACGTGAATGCGGAGGACACGATGCTGATCGCCCGCGTGCAGGACGGCATGCGCTCGCGCAGTTTCTCCATCGGACCGCTGGGCAAGAGCGAGGTATGCCTGCGCAGCTTCTGCCGCCGGATGCGCGCCCTGATCCCCGAAGCCCGGCGCGAAGAGCGACCGGCGGCGGGGTGGAGTCGATAGAATTCCCCCTTCCGCTTGCGGGAGGGGTTAGGGGAGGGGATGTGGTGAGGCGCGGATATTCCCTCCCCCGACCCCTCCCGCAAGCGGAAGGGGAGTTTTGTGACCAAAAGATACGACGCCATCATCATCGGCGCGGGCCATAACGGCCTGGTTTGCGCCTTCTATCTCGCCCGGGCGGGATTGAAGGTGCGCGTGTTGGAGCGACGCAATGTTGTCGGCGGTGCGGCGGTGACGGAGGAGTTTCATCCCGGCTTCCGCAATTCGGTGGCGAGCTACACTGTCAGCCTGCTGCAGCCCAAGGTCATCGCCGACATGAAGCTGGCGGACCATGGGTATCGCGTGATCGAGCGGCCCATCTCCAATTTCCTGCCGCAGGAGGATGGCGGCTATCTGAAGCTCGGTGGCGGTCTCCAGCGCACCCAGGCGGAGTTCAAACGCTTCTCCGCCAGGGACGCCGCCGCGCTTCCCGCTTATTATGACGCGCTGGAAAATGTGGCGGAGGTGTTGCGTGGGCTGGCGCTGAAGGCCCCGCCGAACATCGGCGACGGCCTGCGCACGGTGATCGACGGCGTGAAGCAGGGCAGGGCGCTATCGAAGCTGAGCCTGGAGCAGCAGCGCGACGTGCTCGACCTCTTCACCAAGTCGGCGCGCACCTTCCTGGACGGCTGGTTTGAGAGCGAGGCGGTGAAGGCCGCCTTCGGCTTCGACGCCGTTGTCGGCAACTACGCCTCGCCCGATACGCCGGGCAGTGCCTATGTCCTGCTCCACCACGTCTTTGGCGAGGTGAACGGCAAGAAGGGAGCCTGGGGTCACAGCATCGGCGGCATGGGCACGATCACCCAGATTATGGCGCGCGTGTGCCGCGATATGGGCGTAGAGATCAGCGTCGAAAACCCCGTTGCGCAGGTGCTGGCGGGCAGCGGCACCGTGGCGGGCGTGCGGCTGGAGAGCGGCGAGGAGATTGCGGCGAAATATGTCGTCGCCAATGTCGGGCCGAAGCTGCTCTATGAGAAGATGATGGCTCCCTCCGACCTACCGCCCGACTTCCTAAAGCGGATCAAGGCGTTCAAGGCGGGCTCCGGCACCTTCCGGATGAATGTCGCACTCTCGTCTCTGCCGCGCTTCACCAGCCATCCGGAACCGGGCGAGCATCACCAGTCGGGCATCATCATCGCGCCGACGCTCGACTATATGGACCGCGCCTTCATGGACGCGAAGCGTGACGGCTGGTCGAAAGCGCCGATCGTAGAGATGCTGATCCCCTCGACCGTCGACGACAGCCTGGCGCCGGAGGGCTGCCACGTCGCCAGCCTCTTCTGTCAGCAGTTCGCGCCCGTGCTGCCCGATGGCCGCGACTGGGACGATGAGGAGGAGAAGGCTGCGGATTCGATCATCGACACGGTCGAGCGCCACGCGCCGGGCTTTCGCGATTCCATCATCGCCCAGACCCGCCTCAGCCCGAAGGGGCTTGAGCGCAAGTTCGGCCTGACCGGCGGCGACATCATGCACGGCAACATGTCCCTGGACCAGCTATGGGCCGCGCGCCCCGTCCTCGGCAATGGCGGCTATCGCGGACCGCTGGCCGGTCTCTACATGTGCGGCGCCGGCACTCATCCCGGCGGCGGCGTCACCGGCGCGCCGGGCCACAACGCTGCCCGCGTGATCCTGTCCGATGGGAGTCTGTTCGGGCGCATGCGGGGTAAGTAGCCCGCGTTCCGCTTCGCCAGATCAAACCAACCCCGTTCGTTTCGAGCGAAGTCGAGAAGCCTCGCGCAGGTTCTCAGAGTGATTCGACGCTGGCAGGCGAAGTCGTCCACCGGTTCCACAGCGGTTTTACCTTGCGCACCGTGAAGAGCAGCAATCCCGCGATCAGGGCCGCTGGCACTAGGAAGGATATGGCCACGATCAGGAAAGACAGCATCCCGATCAGGATATTTGCGCCAGTCTGCAAAGCCTCACGGATGGGCGACCGGGCATCGAAGCCGGGGATCAACGCGCCGGATCCGTAGGAGAAGACCATGGGCGTATTGGCAAGCGCATCTTCATTCTGGTCGCGGCTTTCGGCATTCGCCCGGCGGTTGCTACGCAGTTCGTCTATCCTGGCGTTGATCTGCGCACGCGTGTCGGCCTTCACGCCGCCAGCGGCCAGTTGCGCCTCAAGACTGGCAATCTGGCTGCTGATCTCGTCGGCATTGCGTTTCGCCGTTGCGATTGCGCTGCCGACATCGGTGCCGCTAATCTCTGTATCAACCACCATGCCTTCGGCCTTCTCGACGGTGGCGATACCGCCTTTGCCAAAGTCGCGGGCAATGTCCGGCGCAAGCTTGAACGCCAGATAGGCTTCGATCTCGCTCTCGCCGAGCACCTTGTACCGCAGGCCAGTGATCCGGCATTTCGCGGTCCCGAGTTTTTCGCATGCCTGTGCATGCTGCTCCTGCACTTGGGCGATGCGGACCGCAGGGAGGCGGAATTGATAAGCATAGCTGAAGGCGACGCCGGGGGCGGCAGTTGGAGAAATAGCCGGGCCGCTCTCTTTGTTCGAGATGTCAGTTGTACCTGACGGAGCATTTGCTTCGTAGCGTGATGGCGCCTGGCCGCAGGATGCCGTCATCAGCAAACAGGGTATCAGGAAATAGAAGGGCCTCATGCTGACTATCCTTCGATGATCGCCGTCACTGCAGCGCTGAAGTGTTCTATATGAGAGATAAGTCGAGTGTAAGCGCCAAAGATGGTTATCGACCCAAAAGGGTCATTTCCCTCCGCGCCCACCAGTAGAGCGGGAAACCCAGGAACATCAGCAGCAGGCTGTACCCGCTGATATCCAATCCCGCGCCCCACAGGGTCCAGAGCGAATAGACGACGCCCACCGCCGCCACGGGCAGGACCAGTCGGAACTTCAGCGCCGTCAGCGCGCAGCATAGATACAGCCACAGCGTCGCGGATGTAGAGAGCAGCGCCATCGTCTGGAACAGGTCGCCCATGCCGCGCAGGCTGTTCGACAGCAGCAGCAGGCTGCCGATGATGCTGGAGATCACGAGCGCGCGGACGGGCGTGCCGCGCGCATCCGTCTTGGCGAACCATTGTGGCAATTGGCCCGCCCTTGCCATCGCCAGCGGCACCTCGCCCTGTAGCAGCAGCCAGCCGTTGAGCGCGCCGACCGCGCTGATCGCCGCAAAGAGCGCGATGAAATAGGAGGGGCCGGGCGACCAGAAACGCGCAACGAATGTCGCAAACGGCGCATCGCTGTGTGCGGCAACGGCTTCGGGCAGCAGCAGCGCGATGCCGGAGCAGATGAGCAGGTAGATGAGCCCGGTGACCGCCGTGCCGATCATCGTAGCGCGGGGAATGGTGCGGGCGGGATCGGCGACCTTGTCCGCGCAGGCGCTCGCGGATTCGAAACCGAGCAACGCCCACAGCGTCAGCGCGGCGGACGCCGTGACGGCGGGCAACTGCAGCCCCTCGACCGGGAAGGGGCGGAGCGGAGCCGCGCCCTGCTTCACCAGCACGACCACGATGATCACGAACACCACCATCAGCGGGATGAGCTTCAGCGCGACGGTCAGTATCTGGAATCCCCCCGCCGCCTTCGCGCCCCTTATGTTGAGCAGCGTCAGCAACCAGAGCAGGGCGAAACCCGACGCCGCCGCCAGCCCGGGCGCCTTGCCGATCACCGGCAGGAAGATGCTGAGATAGCTGATTGCCGCCACGGCGATCGCGACATTGGTTGTCCAGATCGACACCAGATAGATCCAGCCCACGGCAAAACCCATGATCGGGCCGAACGCGGCCGCCACCATCTCCGGTGGCCCGCCCGTTCCCGGCAGTCGCTTGGTCAGCGCCGCCAGCACCCAGGCCAGCGCCAGCGCCCCGCCGATCGTCAGCACCCAGCCCGCAACGGCGTTCCATCCGAAGGGGGCAAGCGCGGCGGGCAGCAGGAACACGCCCGACCCGATCATGTTGCCCATGACCAGCGCGATGCAGGCGAGGAGGCCCAGCGGGCGCGTGGATGTCATGCCCGCATCAGACCCCGGAATGCGGGCGAATGCAAGCGGGCGCTACGCATTTCAGCCGCGCCCTTCCGCCAGTGACGGAGGGGCGCGATGCGATCAGAATTTGAAGCCGACCTTCGCGCCCATGGTGCGCGGCTGGATGGGCGTGCGGTAGATTTTGGGACCGATCGCCGTCACTCCGTCCGGATCGCCGCAGGTGGTTTCCAGACACTGTACGCCGACGGTCGAATAGGCCCGCTTGTCGAACAGGTTGGTGGCGAACAGCTCCGCCGTCCAGATGCCGATGGAGAAGCCGGCATTGATGTCGACCGTCGTGTAGGAGGGCAGGTCGCCCTTGATCGCCCCCTCGACAGTGCGCAGGTCGGTCGTCCGCTTGCCTTCATAGACCATCGCCGCCTGCAGATGCGCGCTCGATGCCCCGATCGGGAATTCATACCGGGCGACGGCATTGGCTTTCAGTTTGGCGGTCACCGGCAGGCGCGTGCCTTTGGGCGCCAAGATGGGGTCGCCCGGCGAACAGTCCGACGCACAATAATCCTTGGTCAGCTTGGCGTCGTTATAAGACCCGCTGCCGGAGAGGGTCAGGCCGTCGATCGGCTTGGTCCACAATTCCGCCTCCACGCCGCGGATGCGCGCGCGGCCTGCATTCTCGATCTGCGTCAGGCCGTTCGCGCCCAGCACGGAAATCTGCAGGTCGGTCCAGTTGAGCTGATAGATCGCGCCATTGAACCGGATACGGTTGTCGGCCCAACTCGTTTTCCAGCCGATCTCGTAATTCTCGATGAAGTCGGCATTGTACGGCGGCAGGTCGCCACGCCGGTTGATGCCACCCGGCCGATAGCCGCGCGAGGCGGTGCCATAGATCAGCGCGTCGTCAGTGAACTTGTAGGTGACGTTCAGCTTGTGCAGCCAGCCGACATCCTTGGTGCTCTTGTCGAGGTTTGTGCAGGGTGATCCCTTAACGACCGCCGGACCCTGGCATGCATACACGGGATTGGAGCTGTAGCCTGGATTGCTATAGCCGAAGAAGCCGACGAGGCTGTTGTCGTATTTATAGATGCGCGCGCCCATGGTGACGCTTAGCTTGCTTGTCACGTCGGCCGTCAACTCGCCGAACGCCGCATAATCGCGGTCGACGCGCAGCTGCTTCGTCAGCCAGATATTATCGACTGTTCCAGGCACCTGAAGATCGTCGGCCAGATTGTCGATGATGTAATGCTGTTCGATATTATGCGCCTGCCGTTGATAGAAGGCGCCGCCGACGAAGCGAACGACGCCATCGGACGGAGACGTAAAGCGCAGTTCGTGGCTCTGCTTGCTGAAACGGTCGATACCGTCGATGCGCTGATTTGGGCTTATCAAGTTGCCATCATTATCAACGAAATAAGCGCCATACCCGGCGAGCGCATCATAGAAATAGGCATAGTCTGCATAGTCACTGTGGGTCGTGACCTTCCGCTTCAGGTAAGACCCGGCGTAAGTGACATCGAAGCTGCCGATCTTACCCTCGATGGTCAGCGCGGCCTGATACCAATTGTCTTTCGCCCCTTCCGGATTGAACTGCATCGTCTGCAGGTCGCCAAGGCCGCTCTCGACGGCAAAGCTGCCATGCGAAGTCTGCTTCTGGCCCATGACCTGCGGTGTCACGGTCCAGCTGTCGTTGAGATCGATCTTCAGCGCCGCGCGGCCGCCATAGGTCTCGACGTCATTATAGTCCTTCTTCACATAGGGCGCGTTGGACAGCGTCACGCCGGATGTGGGGAAGGTCAGGCTGCCCGCGATATTGTCTATATAGCCCGCGTCCTTCTTGTACCAGCCGACCGCGCGCAGGGCCATGCTGTCGCTGATCGGCACATTGACGAAGCCCTCTGCGGTATAGCCTTCGCCGCCCTTGGCGACCGAATTGCCCTCGAAATCCGCGCCCATCTCGAACTTGGACGTGTCGGGCTTGTTGGTGATGATGCGGATCGTGCCCGCCTCGCTCGACGCGCCGTACAGCGTGCCCTGCGGCCCGGCCAGCGCCTCGACCCGGGCGATGTCATAGACATGGACGTCGAGCGCGCCCTGGATGGTCGTGATCGGCTGCTCGTCCAGATAGATGCCGACCGAGGGTTGTGAGGCGGAATGATTGGCGTTCTCGCCGCTGGCGACGCCACGGAAATAGACCTTGGCCGAACCGGGGCCGCTGGTCTGGTAGGATACGCTGGGCAGGTAGCGCGCATAGTCCTCGAACTTCTGCACCTGCATCTGTTCCAGTTTGGCCGTGCCGAACGCGGTGATCGCAATGGGCACGTCCTGCAGGTTTTCGGACCGCTTGGTCGCCGTAACGATGATCGCGTCGTCGTCATTGGTCGCTGCGGCCGTGGCCTCCTGCGCAAAGGCCGCGCCCGACAGGCTCAGCATGGTGGTGGTGAGGAGCAACGCTGCGCTGGTCTTGCCTGCGCGACGAAGGCCTGTGCGACGAAGGGAGGTGAACTGCATGGACGGCCCCTTTTTGCCTGCCTGTTCTATACCGCGCAGTTCCTCACTTTTCTTGAGCAGGCGCAAGGCGGATTTTTACGGATGTATGACAGGGATCGACGAATTTGCGGCGCTGTTGCACATTCGCCACGAATCCGGCTTGGAATCAGAGCGATAGGTTCATTCTGACCAGTTTTTCGCGACATCGCCCAACGCCTCGCGCAGCGGCCCAAGCCACGCGTCATAATGCCGCCAGCGGTCCATGCCGTCGCGGTTGATCGGGCGACGGACCTGTTCGCTGCTGGCCGTCCGGACGGCGCGATCATTCTCGTGAAAACGCAGGCATGCCGGGTCGAAGGGCAGTCCCACATGGTCGAGCAGACGGCGCACCTCGCCCTCGGGATCGTCGACTAGCCGCTCATGGATCACCCGGTGGACCCGGCCGGCCAGCACCACGTCGAAATGCCGCATCAACCGGACATAGTCGGCATAATAGCCACCCATGGCGGCAAGATCGTAACTGAACGCCTGACCCCGCGCAAAATGCTGGCGGAAGTTTGAGAAGCAGCAATCCATCGGATCGCGCCGCGCGTCTATGATCGTCGCGTTGGGCAGGATCAGGTGGATGAAGCCCAGATAGGTCCAGTTGTTGGGCAGCTTGTCGATGAACAGCGGCTTGTCCGTCTTGCGCTGTATGCGGGTGCGGTCGAGATATTCCGCGCCCAGCGCAGCCAGTCGCTCCGGCGTCATATCCGCCAACGCGTCGGTCCAGCCCAGCGGGCCGCCACCGCCTTCGCGGCCCTCGCGCAGCGCCATCGCCGGAATGTCGGGCAGCTCCATCGTCCCCTCGACCATGGGGTGGGAGGCGAGGATCTGCTCGATCAGTGTCGATCCTGCGCGCGGCATCCCCAGAATGAAGATCGGGTCGCGCGCCGGATGCCCCTGTCCGGCGCGGGCGGCCAGAAAATCGGGCGTGAAGCGCGCAATGATCCTGTCGACCAGCCCGCGCATATCGGCCATGTCATAGTCCAGGTCCGCCTTCCGCAGGCGATTGCCGTCGGCATAATGGCGGAAGGAGTCGTCCCATCGGGATGCGTCCTCCATCGCTTTCCCCAGCGCGAAGTGGAGGTGATAGCGATCCTCCGCCGACGTCACGTCGCTCGCCAACGCAGTTTCCATCGCGCCGACATCCTCGTTGGAGAAGCGCACGGTCTTGAGGTTGGCGAGGCTCCACCACACCTCGCCCAGCGCCGGTTCGGCCGCCAGCGCCGCGCGATAGGCGGCGATGCTGTCCTCCTGTCGCCCGACCGTCTTGAGGATATGGCCATGGCTCATATGCAGCTTGGCGTGATCGGGGAAGCGGCGGGTCAGTTGCTCGTACAGCTCCACGGCTTCCTCATACCCACCGATCCGGCCAAGGGCGGCGGCCTTCAGGTTGCGGCTGGAGGGATCATCGGGTTCTTCGGCGAGCACAAGATTGAGCTGTTCGATCGAGTCCGCGAACCGGTTCTGCTTGTAGAGCACCGTCGCCAGGTTCGCCCGCGCCGCGCCGAAACCGGGGGCCAGATCCACCGCACGACGCAACAGATTTTCGCTGTCCGTCAGTCGACCGATTCGCGCGGCGAGTTCCGCCAGCATGCGGATGGCGGCGACATCGGTCGGCTGGTCGCGAAGCCGGCCTTTTAAGATCGGCTCCGCGACATGCAGCTCATTTTCATAGAGCGCAGCGGCGGCGCGGATCAACTCCGGGTCGTGGATAGACTGGCGCACAGCCTCCAGATCGGCCGCCTCCGCTTCCTCCGTCCGGTCAAGCCTGCGCAAGGCAAGGGCGGACAGGCGATGCGCCTCGGCCAGTTCCGGCTGGGCGGCGGTGATCTCGCGCAACTGGGCCAGAGCGACCGTTGGATCGGACCCAAGCGTGCGCCGCGCGAAAGCCAGCGCATCGGCGATGGAAATGGCGGGGGCAGGCTGGGTTCGGGCCGTCATGCGCCCGTGATAGCGCCTCCGTCCTGTCACGCCTAGCGGGGAGCAGGACGGTTCGCTATATAGCAGGCATGACTATTACATCTGTAAAACTGGCCGCGCTGCTGAGCGGCACGCTGGACGCCGACACCGGCGCCGCGATCGAGAATATCCTGATTCCCGCTGGCATCGCCGGCAGCGGCCCCGACACCGTGACCCGCGCCGAGTTCGCCGTCGCAATGACGGTCGCACTGCATTGGGGTCTGCTCAGGCGCGTGCCGACGGGTGAAGCCTATGCCGCCGACTGCCGCGCTGCGGGGCGCAAGATCATGCTGGACCATGGCGCGCTGCGCACCATCAGCCTGCCGGATGGCAAGCCCACTGGCGCGATCCCGGCGGGCGTGGCCGCCTTCACCCGCATTCTTGAGCCGCTCGGCTATGCGCAGGCGGACATCTATCCGCTGGAGCGGTTGAAGATGACGGGCTTTGCCTATTGCCATCAGGACGCGCCGGACGAGATTGCGCAATTCTTCATCAGCGAATTGCATGTCGATCGCTTCGACGCCGATTTCGCAGCGGCGGCGGGCAGGGTGTTCGGCACGACCGCCGACCCGCTCGACGACGCGGCGCGCACGGCGCTGGACGGCTTCGCGCGGGATGGCCGGGTTTCGCTGGCGGTCGCGCAGGCGGCGATGCCATCTATCGTCGGCGCATTCGATCGTCACCACGCCACGCCCTCGCTCACCGACTATGAAGTGCTGAAGGGCCAGAGCGCCGAGGCTGCGTGGATCGCGACCGAGGGCAACGCCTTCAATCACGGCACCGACCGGGTCGAGGATGTCGACGCCGTCGCCGATGTGCAGCGGGCGCTGGGCCGTGCGATGAAGGACCGGGTCGAGGTGTCGGGCAGCGGCCGCGTGCGCCAGACCGCCTATCGCGCCGACTGGGTGGAGCGCGACTTCACCGGCGACGCGGGCGAGGTGCTGACGCTTAAGGTGCCCGGCTCCTTCTACGAATTCATCGACCGCGCGAAGGACCCGGAAAGCGGCGAGCTGGATCTAAAGTTCGACAGTTCCAACGCGCAGGGCATCTTCAAGATGACGGCGTCGCTCGACGCCTGATCGTTCTTCGACCGATCTTCGGTCGGTCGGAATTTTTTCATGCATCCATCTGCCGCATCGTGCGTTACGGCTGGGAAATGATCTCTGATCGGGAAGCGGGCTGGTGATGCCAGTCCGTTCGCCCGATCGCAGCAACGTCTGGCCCAAATCGCATTGTTCGGCCGGCATATGCTGGGATGAGGTCGTTTCGGTTCAACAAAGGAGAGACTGATGTCCCCAACTTTCAAAATAGCGCCCCTCATGGTCGTTCTCGCCGGCTCGCTGGGTCTGGGCGGCTGCGCTACCAAGGGCTATGTGAACGAGCAGATCGCCACCGTGAACCAGCGGATCGACGGTCTCGACACCAAGCTTCAGGCCACTGACGGCACCGCGAAGCAGGCCCTTGCCGAGGCGCAGGCCGCATCGGGTCAGGCGCAGCAGAACGCCTCGCGCCTCGATCAGCTCAATTCGCGCGTCGACGGCATCGACCAGCAGCTGCAGCAGAAGCGCAAGCCCCGCAATTAATGGGTGCTGGCGCTAATTCCGTACACATAAACAGTCCTTTCCACCGGTTAAGGGATCATCCGGACTCGTGAAGCGATGATGTCTGCCCGGTGGGCGCTTTTGGGACTCCTGCTCACGCCGCCTGCCATCGCGCAGGCGGCGCCTGCCGCGCGTCCGTCCGCCGCCCTGGCAAAGGCGGCCGCAAAGACAGCGCCGGCCAAGAAACCCCCCGCCAAAAAGCCCGCAGCAAAGAAGAAAGCGCCGCCCCCGCCACCCGTGATAGCGGTGCCGTTCCTTCCCGACGTTCCGCCATCGGAGGCAACGCAACGCGTGGCCGACTGGGTCCTCCAGTCGAACGACAACGGGGCGCTGCCCTATGCCATCATCGACAAGAATGCCGCCCGGCTCTACCTCTTCAATGCCAAGGGCGTGATGCGCGGCGACGCTGCCGTGCTGATCGGCATCGCGGTCGGCGATGACGCTACCCCCGGCATCGGCGGCAAGAATCTCGCCGAGATCGGCCCGGCGGAAAAGACGACACCCGCTGGCCGCTTCATCGCCCGCTATGGCGTGGCGGCTGGCGGCGTCCGGGTGCTCTGGGTCGATTACAGCACCTCGGTCGCGCTGCATCCGGTGGTGAAAGGCACGAAGGAAGAGCATCGCGCCGAGCGGCTCGCCTCACCGACGCCGGACGACAACCGCATATCCTTCGGCTGCATCAACCTGCCGATCCCCTTCTACAATCTGAAGGTCCGGCCGATGTTCAGGAAGAAGGGCGGCGTCGTCTACATATTGCCGGACACCAAGACGCTGGAGGATGTGTTCCCCCGCCTGCATGTCCAGCCCTTCCTGAGCCACAGCGCGCCCCCGACCACGCTCCTGCCATAACACCCGATCCGCCTTGGACTTTCGGTCCTAGTGACATCCCGCGCAACTGCCACTAAGACGCCGCCCATGCTGGGGGCGATCAGACATTCGGACAAGGCGCGGGCGCTGTTTGCGGCGCTGGCCCTGCTCGTCCTCGCCATGCGCGTGCTGATGCCCAGCGGCTTCATGCCGGTTGCCACCGCGCACGGCGTCATCGTGACGCTCTGCACCGGCCAGGGCGCGGTCAATGTCCTCGTCGACCGTGACAAGAGCCCAACCAAACCCGACCCCAAAGGCATGGCAGGCGAACATTGCCCCTTCGCCGGCGGAGCCGCCGCGCCCTTGCTCGCCGATGCGATGCTGGGCGTCACGCTGCCTGCATGGCAGCTTGCGACCGGGCCGATCGCCCTTGCGCTGCGCACCGGGTGGATCGCCCGGCTGGCCGCGCCGCCGCCGCCGTCATCGGGACCGCCCGCCGCAGCCTGACGCGGCGGTTCCTGCCCAAATCCTCGAACCGCCTTCCTGCCCGGACGTACAGCGTCCGGACGTTTGCGCTATTCGAAGGCTATTTCCATGTTCATATCATCGCGCGCCTATGGCGCCGCCTGTCTCGCCGCCCTTGCGGGCTTTTCTCCTGCGCTCCATGCCGAAGAAGAGGATGTCGCCGACCGCCCCGACATCATCGTTGTCGGCCAGACCAATGCGCCGATCACCATCGAACCGCGCGGCCTGTCCGTCAGTCTGGGCGAGGAGCAGTTCGCCGGGGTCAACGCCTTCAATGTCGAAGACCTGATGAAATATGCGCCCGACTTCTTCGTGCGCAGCCGCTATGTCGGCGACAATAATGGCGTGCCGGGGTTTCGCGGCACGCACTCGACCCAGTCGGCGCGCGCGCTGGTGATGGTGGACGGCTTCGTCGTCTCCAATTTCCTGGGCAACAGTTTCGGCTTTCCGCCCGCCTGGGGCGTGGTGTCGCCGGGCGAGGTGAAGCAGTTCGATATCGTCTACGGCCCCTATTCCGCGCGCTATTCCGGCAATGCGATGGGCGGCATCGTCAACATCACGACCCGCGCGCCGGAACGGACGGAGGCGTTCGTGAACATGCAGGGCTTCGTCCAGCCCTATGACCAATATGGCACCCATGACGACTTTTGGGGCTGGTCGGGTGAGGCAGGCTTTGCCCTGAAACAGAAGGACGGCCCCTTTTCGGTGCGCGTATCGGGGCGACGACTGATCAACGAAGGCCATCCCCAGCAATTTTACCAGTTCGGCTACAGCGCCGCCAACTATGCCAACCCTTCCGCCGGCACGCCCGTCACCGGTGCAGTGGTGGACAAGGGCCTCATCCCGGTCACCGGAACGAACGTCGTTGCTCCGATCGTTGGCGACTATTCGTCCATCGACACGCGGCAGGACCAGCTACGCGGGCAACTGCGCTTCGATCAGGGCGATGTGCATGCCGAGGCGCTGTTCACCTATTGGTGGAACGAGGAAAAGACGCTCAACCCCAAAACCTACCTCCGCGACGCCAATGGCAATCCCTGGTATGGCGGCGGCCTCACCAGCTTCGACGGGCACACATACAACCTCAACGCCGCATCGACCTTCAACTGGGGCGTAGCGCGCAAGGACGAATGGCTTGCCGGACTGAAGCTTGCTGCGCCCGTCCTCGGCTTCGACACCCGCATCGCGCTCTCGACCCTGCGCTTCGACCGGCAGGACGCGCTGCAATCCAGTGGCTATGCCAATGGCAGGGCGAACGGGGCGGGGCAGATCACCTCGCAGGGGCCGACCGGCTGGTACACGGGCGACTTTCAGGCCACCCGCACATTCGGCACCCACAGTATCGCCTGGGGCCTGTCCGGCAACCGCTACGATACCGATCGCAGCGTTTACGGCACCGCAAATTGGCGCGACGCGACCGGGCGCACCTTCCGCAATCGCACCTTCGGCCGCACCCGCCTGCTCGGCGCGTTCGTGGAGGATGAGATAGCGATCGCCGATGCGATGACGCTCACGGCTGGCCTGCGGGCGGAATCCTGGCGCGCATTCGGCGGCGGCCTGACAGCGGTTGCGTCGACCGGCGCGCTTGCCGGGCAGCCGGTGACGCAAAACTATGCCAGCCGCAAGGACAGCGCGATCAGCCCGAAACTCGCCCTGCGCTCTGGCTTCGCGCCTAACTGGTCGGCGGAACTCAGCCTTGCCACCGCCACCCGCTTCCCGACGGTGGGCGAACTGTTCCAGGGGTCGCTGAATGGCGATGGCAGCTTCAACCAGAACAGCTTCGATCCGAACCTGAAGCCGGAACGCAGCCGGGACGCCAACCTGCTGCTGCGCCATGGAATGGGGCCGGTGACGCTGACCGGCAGCCTGTTCTACCAGCGGGTCCGCAACGCGATCTTCAGCTATGTCGGCTTCAACCAGAATGGCGTGTCGACATCCAGCTACAAGAATATCGACCTGACCCGGCAATATGGCGCTGAACTGATCGCGCAAACCCGCGACTGGCCGGTCGAGGGGCTGGATATGGAGGCCAACGCCGCCTGGATCGATGCGCAGACGGTGCGCAACAGCGCCGATCCGCTATCGGAAGGCGTGCAGTTTCCCCGCATTCCGCGCTGGCGGCTGAACGGCAGCATCCGCTATGCGATCACGCCCAGCCTGCAATCCTCGCTCGGTTTCCGCTATGCGTCGCGGCCCAATACGGACCTCGACGGGCTGCAGCGGGGAGACACCTATGGCTACACCTCGGAACTGTTCGCGCTGGACGCCAAACTCACCCAGCGCTTTGGCAACGGGATGCGGCTGTCGGCGGGGGTGAACAATATCACCAATGATAAGGCATGGGTGTTCCATCCCTATCCGCAGCGCAGCTTCCTGATAGAGGCAGGGTGGACGCTATGACCATGACGAACGCCCAGCGACAGGAAAACCGATACCGCACCGTGTGGCGCTGGCATTTCTATGCCGGGCTCTTCTGCGTGCCGTTCATCCTGTGGCTGTCGGTGACGGGCGGGCTTTACCTGTTCAAGCCGCAGATCGAGGCGATGATCGACCGGCCCTATGCTGGGCTGGCCTATACGGGCGAGCTTGCCAGCCCCGCCGAACAGGCGCGCGCAGCGACAGCGGCCGTGCCGGGGTCCGTGCTGCACCGCTTCGTCCTTTCGGACCGGATCGATCAGGCGACGCAGATCGTGGTGGGGAAGGGCGCGGAGGAAACCCGCGTCTATGTGCATCCCCAGACGCTGGTGATCCTCAAGACGGTGGGGGAGGAGGATCAACTGATGCGGATCGTCTTCCGCCTCCACGGGGAATTGATGGCGGGCGCGTTCGGTTCGATGCTGGTCGAACTGGCGGCCAGTTGGGCGATTATCATGCTGCTGACCGGACTGTTCCTGTGGTGGCCGCGCTCGGGCGCGGGGCTGGCCGGAACGCTCTATCCCCGACTGCGGCGAGGCAGGGCAGTCCTTTGGCAGGATTTTCATGCTGTTACAGGCATTTGGATATCAATCCTGGCAATATTTCTCATCCTCACCGGACTGCCTTGGGCGAACAATTGGGGCAATTATCTGAAGGCCGTGCGCGGCGTCGCCGCCAGCTATGCGGAAAAGCAGGACTGGTCGGCAGGCAGCGCCGCCGATGCGCGCGACCGGGCGGCGCTCGACAAGGGGGCGCGCATGATGATGGGCGAACATGCCGACCATGGCGGTATGGTCATGACGCATATGACCGGCCCGCTGGGCGCGCTGGACATGATTGTGCCGCGCGCGCAGGCGCTCGCGCTGGCCGGGCCGGTGGAGATTTCGCCGCCTACCGGCGCGGGAGGCATCTGGATGGTGAAGTCCAGCGCCGCCAACCGGCCCCTGCGCACCAGCATTGGCATGGACGGCGCGACCGGTGCGATCGTTAGCCGGGAGGATTTCGACCAGCGGCCCTTCATCGACCGCGCGATTGGCATCGGCGTCGCCGCGCATGAGGGCGCGCTGTTCGGGTGGCTCAACCAGTTGATCGGGCTCGCGACCGTGTCGGGCCTGTTCCTGCTGGCGGTGTCCGCGATTATGATGTGGTGGCGCAGGCGTCCGGGCGGAGCGCTGGGCGCGCCCGCGCCGCAGGGTATGATTCGGCATAGCTGGCTGCTCGTCGGGTTGGTCGTTGCGCTTGGCTTCGTCGTGCCGTTGTTCGGGATCAGCCTTGCGCTGGTCGTCGCGTTGGAACGGCTTGTTCTGCGGCGGACCGCTGGTCCTGCGCAATGGTTGGGATTGCGGGTCGCCTAGCTGCTTCGGTTCGCCTATGGCCGGACATCAAGGAGACGACATGGCCGATCTGTATCTGAAGGCGCTGGAATCGGAGCGCAGGAAATTATGGGCTGAATGCCGGCTCAAAGGGCTTGCGCGCGATACGCCGGAACGGCTGCGCATCGTCGAACTGGACAAGCTGCTTGCGGAGCATAAGGCGAAGAAGGCGAAGGCCTAACCGGCCTTGGCCAGGGCGTAGGCCTGCGTGCCGCGCGTGATGACCCGATCCTCGGCCAGCACGGCGTCCGGCTCCAGATCCTCGCTCTTTTCCAGTTCGGCATAGAGCGGCGCGAAGTCCGTCTCCATTGTCTGGCGCAGCAGGTCGTCGAAGCTGTCGATGACGAAATAGCTCTGCTGATAATCGTCGATCCGGTATTTGGTCCGCATCAGCCGCTTGAGGTCGAAGCCGATCCGATTGGGGGAGGGGTCGTCCAGCGCGAAGGTGGACTCGCCGAAGGAGGAGACGATCCCCGCGCCATAGAGCTTCAGATCGCCACCCTCGCGGATCAGCCCGAACTCGACCGTGTACCAGTAGAGCCGCGCCAGCTTGTGCAGCGCCCCGAAGCCCAGGCTGCGCAGGCCGCCTCGGCCATAGGCTTGCATATAGTCGGCGAACACCGGATGGGCGAGCAGCGGCACATGCCCGAACACGTCGTGGAAGATGTCAGGCTCCTCCAGATAATCGATCTGGTCGGGCGTACGGATGAAGCGCCCGGCGACGAAGCGGCGATTGGCGAGATGGTCGAAGAATATGTCGTCCGGCACCAGTCCGGGCGCAGCGACCACCTGCCAGCCGGTGCGCTGCATCAGCCGCTCGTTCAGTTCATCGAAATCGGGAATGCCCGGATGGCCCATCCGCAGCACGTCCAGCCCGTCGAGGAACGCCTGGGTCACGCGTCCGGGCAGCATCTCCGACTGGCGCGCGAACAATTGGTCCCACATGGCGTGCTCGGCCGGCGTGTAGCTGTCCCACGCCTGCGGCACCGTCCAGTCGGCGGACGCGCCGGGCGGCGGGGAGAGGGGGAGGGACGAATCTGCGGCCATTTCCAACATATGGGGAATATAGTTTCGTTTGTCACTAGTTGGGCGACCCTTAGTACCCTTGTCATGCACAAACTTCGCCGCGAACTTTACGACATGGTGGAGCCTCTGACCGCCCGGACCGTTCATCCGGACAGACCCGCCGAACAAGGACCCAAGCCCGAATGATTCAGTACGACACCGCCCGCTATAATCAGGTCGCCCGCTGGCTCCACTGGACCATTGCCCTGCTGGTGATCTTCAACATATTGGGCGGCCTGTTCCATGACGCGCTGGGCAAGCTGTTCCCCGTGATGCCGCTGCACAAAGCGGCTGGGATCACGATCCTGTTCCTGACCCTCGCGCGTATCGCCTGGCGCCTGTCGCACCCCGCGCCGCCGCTACCCGCGGCCATGCCCGCCTGGGAAAAGCTGACGGCCAACCTAACTCATCTCGCTTTCTACGCCTTGCTACTCATCGTCCCGCTGACCGGCTGGATCATGACCTCGGCAGGCGACCGCCCCCTCACATGGTTCTGGCTGTTCGACATTCCGAAATTCGGGGTAACGAAGCAGGACGCGATCTACGGCCTCTCGCACGAAAGCCATGAACTGCTGGGCCTGCTGTTCGGTGCCTTGGCGCTGCTCCACATCGGCGCTGCGCTCCGCCATCATTTCGTGCTGAAAGACGGCGTCCTGCGCCGGATGCTCGGCTAGACCAGCCGCTCTCTGAACCAATCAGCAAGTTCGTCCTCCGGCAGGTCACCGGAGGCGAGGGCGAGAAACTGAACAACGAGTTCAGCGTCCGTCACGTCGAGAGAATAGCCATTAAGGTTCAGGAAGGTTTCGCTCACCACCAGCGCCGTTCGCTTGTTGCCGTCCACGAAGGGGTGGTTGCGTGCAATGCCATAGGCATAGCTAGCAGCGAGCGCGGCTGCATCAGGTTCGCCATAGGCAGCGAGGTTGATCGGTCTCGCCATGGCGCTTTCCATCAGCGTCATGTCGCGCACGCCATCGCCCCCGCCATGTCCGGCGAGTTGGGCGCGATGCGCCGCAATGGCGACGTTCAGCGCCACCCAGGTCCATTCGCTTGCCATGGGTTAATTATTTGGCGAGTTCGCGAAGCGCCCGCCGTCTGCGATCCATCACGGCTTGGGCTGCGGCCATTTGCGTGTCAAAGTCGCTGTCATTCGCACGAAGCTCGACACCGCCAGGCGTGTCGGACAGGCTCAACTCATCCCCAAGCGCAACGCGCAGGCGCGCCAGCACCTCCTTTGGCAGGATGACCCCGGTCGAATTGCCGATCTTGATGAGCTTCAGTGGTTTGTTCATACGAATGTTATAACAGAGGGCGTTCTAACTGGCAATCGCGCTAGAAGCGGCGGGTCACACCCGCATAAAGTTCAGCGTCAGGGCTGTTATGATTAAGACCGGCAACGCCGCCCATATCGAGTTGCAGATTATCGCTGGGTTGCCATGCTAGGGAAAGGCTTGCCAATGTCTGGGTCGCGTGGCCGGAAGGATTATTGTCCCGCGTGGCTTGGAATTCCAGTGTGCCGGACAAGCTCTTGGTCAGATCGATGCCCACTCCCACGACGCTGCCCCAGGCAAGATGGCGGCCATTCCGGTCCTCATCCACGGCAGCATCGGCTTCGGGCGTCAGGCTGAGCGTCACTGTATCGCTGAGGCTGAAGCTCAGGGGGACGAGCAGGCCGAATGCGGTATCTCCTGCGCCGATCGCGCCGCCGCCGGTCGGCAGGATGACATAGGGCATGACCGCCGCTGAGAAGCCCGAGCCATCCGGATTGGCCAAGTTACGCTTCACGGCCAGGGTCAGGTCGCCGACCCCGGAAGCGTTAGTGACGGCTCCCGTTGCGCGGTCCCGTTCGCGGACATGGCCAAAGGCGGTCCACCCCGCCTGCACCTCCATATTGTCCGTCACGCCCAGCCGCAGCATGATATCGCCCGATGTCACTGTGTCCGTCCGCATGTCGGGGTCGCTCTCGTGCGTCCAGTCGCCCAGCCCGGCCTCGACCACCAGATGGCCTTTGTCCACGGTGCATGCCGGAGTGCCCAGGCCCGGGCGGTCGGGGCATAGATCGCGAAGCTCTTGAGCTTGCGCCGCTCCCATGCTGGACAGCGCCATGCCGAGGGCGACAAGGCCGGAACGAAGCGCTATAGTCGGCATATAAATATCCCCCATCGGTGCTGCCCGTCCGTTGCGACAGGGCGGTTGCCGAAACGCGCCTGAACCCTGCGTGGTTCCTGCCCGCGCTTGACACTAAACGTCCGACTCAGTAAGGGCCACCCATCCCGACACGATTGGTACCGGCAGCGCAACGCGCTCGCCGTCTTTTTTGCGTCCGGGGTTAAGCAAGCTTTGAGATGGGGCAACGCCACACGCCCCGTGGAGCAGGAGACAAGACTACATGGCACGTATCGCGGGCGTTAACCTGCCCACAAACAAGCGCGTTATCATTGCGCTCACCTACATCCACGGCATTGGTCGCAAGACCGCCGTCGATATCGCAACCAAGCTGGGCATCGATCAGAGCCGCCGCATCCAGGACCTTTCGGACGCTGAAGTCCTTCAGGTTCGCGAAGCGATCGACGCCGACCTCACTGTCGAAGGCGATCTGCGCCGCGAGACGGCGATGAACATCAAGCGTTTGATGGACCTCGCCTGCTACCGTGGGCTGCGTCATCGTAAGGGTCTGCCGGTTCGTGGCCAGCGCACGCATACCAATGCGCGCACCCGCAAGGGCAAGGCCAAGCCGATCGCCGGTAAGAAGAAGTAATTCGTCCGCAAGGCGAATTACTCTGCTGGAGGCGGCCCGCCTTGGGCACGGCCTCTCCAAGGTTTCGAGTAGGATTTAGCAAATGGCACGTGAACCTCAGCGCATTAAGAAGCGCGAGCGCAAAAACATCTCGTCCGGCGTCGCGCATGTGAACGCCAGCTTCAACAACACCATGGTGACCATCACCGATGCGCAGGGCAACGCCATCTCTTGGTCGTCTGCGGGCATGATGGGCTTCAAGGGATCGCGCAAGTCGACCCCTTATGCGGCGCAGGTCTGCGCCGAGGACGCGGGCCGGAAGGCCGCCGAGCATGGCGTTCGCACCATCGAAGTCGAAGTCAAGGGTCCCGGTTCGGGCCGTGAGTCGGCGCTGCGCGCTCTGCAGGCCGTCGGCTTCACCATTACTTCGATCCGCGATGTGACGCCGATCCCGCACAATGGCGTGCGTCCTTCTAAGCGGCGTCGCGTTTAACCGCTTCAGCCGTTCCGGGGGTGGCGGACGCGCCATCCTTTCATTTTGCACCGGCCGGAGCTTTCCACGGACCACCCAGAGCGGTTCCGGCCACATTCCCAGGGGAATTACATGACTGTCAACATGAAGAACTGGCAGGAATTGAAGAAGCCGAACGCCCTTGAGATCAAGGTCGGCGGCGAAGGCAAGCGGAAGGCGACGTTCGTCGCCGAGCCGCTGGAGCGTGGCTTCGGCCTCACGCTCGGCAACGCGCTGCGTCGCGTACTCCTGTCGTCACTTCAAGGTGCGGCCGTGACCTCGATCAAGATCGAGAATGTGCTGCACGAATTCTCCTCGCTTGCCGGCGTTCGCGAGGATGTCACCGACATCGTTCTCAACGTGAAGCAGATCGCCCTGCGCATGGAAGGCGAAGGCCCCAAGCGCCTGCAGCTTGCTGCGACGGGTCCTGCGGAAGTCAAGGCCGGCGATATCGCCGTGTCCGGCGACATCGAGGTGATGAACCCGAACCTGGTCATCTGCCATCTGGACGAGGGCGCGACCCTCAACATGGAACTGACTGCTGACGTCGGTAAGGGCTATGTCCCCGCCGTCGCCAACCGTCCGGCCGATGCGCCGATCGGCCTGATCCCGATCGACGCGCTTTACTCGCCGGTTCGCCAGGTTGCCTACAAGGTGGACAACACCCGTGTCGGCCAGGAACTGGACTATGACAAGCTGTCGCTGACGGTCGAAACCGACGGTACTGTGACCCCGGAAGACGCGGTGGCCTATGCCGCCCGCATCCTTCAGGACCAGTTGCAGCTGTTCGTCCACTTCGAGGACGCGCTGCCCGCAGCGGCCCCCTCGATCGGTGGCGGCGCGGTTTCGTCCGCTTCGGAAGGCGAGAGCGACACGAACACCATCAACCGCTACCTTCTCAAGAAGGTGGACGAGCTGGAACTGTCCGTCCGTTCGGCCAACTGCCTCAAGAACGACAACATCATCTATATTGGCGATCTGGTCCAGAAGACTGAAGCCGAGATGCTGCGCACTCCGAATTTCGGCCGCAAGTCGCTGAACGAGATCAAGGAAGTGCTGTCGTCCATGGGCCTGCGCCTTGGCATGGACATCCCCGGCTGGCCGCCCGAAAATATCGAGGAAATGGCCAAGAAGCTCGAGCAGGAACTGCTGGGTTAAAAATACCCGTCGCCCCAGCGAAGGCTGGGGCCTCAGGCCGCCGGGTTCGACCAGGAGGCACGAGATCCCAGCCTGCGCTGGGATGACGATTACGGGAAATGGGCAGCGCCCTGATGGCTGCCTGGTCTGGGATACCTGATACGGTCCCTTAACGAACGGAGTACAGAATATGCGTCATAAGGTTGGTCATCGTAAGCTGCAGCGGTCCTCGGGTCACCGCACCGCGATGCTCCGCAATCTGGCGGCTTCGCTCATCAAGCATGAGCAGATCCTCACCACCACGCCCAAGGCGAAGGAACTGCGTCCCTACGTCGAGAAGCTGATCACGCTGGCGAAGAAGGGTGGCCTGTCCAACCGTCGCCTGGCGAACAGCCGCCTGATGGACGACGCGCAGATGGTCAAGCTGTTCGACGTTCTGGCCGAGCGCTACAAGGATCGCAACGGCGGCTACACCCGCGTGATCAAGGCCGGCTTCCGCGCGTCGGACGCTGCGCCGATCGCGATCATCGAACTGGTCGACCGCGACGTTTCGGCTAAGGGTCAAGACTCCGGTCCGGTCCAGAACGCCGATGAGGATGAATTCGAAGCCGCATAAGCGCGCTGCCAGCCTCATAAGGGCTGGAAATGCTTCACAAACAGGCCGCCGGTCCGTAGATCGGCGGCCTGTTTTGGTCTGGAGAGGATGAATATGCGCGTGTCCGCCAGGCTGCTGGCATCGCCCCTGGCGATGTTCGCGCTGATCGCTGTCGGCGCGCATGCGGAACCGCTTGCCAAGGGAGCCCGCGCCGGCTCCAACGCCGATACCGGCCCCGTCATCCACTATCCCGTCACCCGCAGCCTTGATCTGGTCGAGGACCATTTCGGCGTGAAGGTGCGCGATCCCTACCGCTGGCTCGAACAGGACGTGCGGCAGGACAAGGCGGTCGAGGATTGGGTCTCTGCCGAAAACCGGGTGACCAGAAGCTATCTGGACAAGCTGCCGGGCCGGGACCAGCTCCGCAGCCGCATGGCGAAGCTGTTCGACTATGGGCGGTTCTCGACGCCCCGCAAGGCAGCCGGCCTCTATTTCTACACCTATAACAGTGGTTTGCAGAACCAGTCGCCGCTCTATGTGCGGCTGGGGTTGCATGGCGACCAAAGGCTGCTGCTCGACCCCAATAAGTTGACGGACGACGGGACGACCGCTCTGGCGGAATGGGAGCCTGCGCCGAACGGACGCCTTCTGCTCTACGCCACGCAGGATTCCGGGACGGACTGGCGCACGCTGAACCTGCTGGACGTAACGACCGGCCGGACGCTGGACGAGCATATTCCCTGGGTGAAATTTTCCAGCCTCAGCTGGGATTCCCGGAGCGACGGTTTCTTCTATTCCCGCTTCGACGCGCCTGAGGCCGGACAGGCGTTCCAGTCGGCGAGCCGTGGACAAAAGGTCTGGTATCACCGCGTCGGTACGCCCGTTGCGCAGGACCGGATGGTCTATGCAACGCCCGAGCGGCCCGAACTCAGCCACCGGGCGCGGGTAACGGATGACGGCCAGTGGCTTGTCATCACCTCCTCACGCGGCACGGAGGACAGGCAGGAGATCAACCTCGTCTCCCTGGACGGCTTCGCATCCGGGGATGCCGTTAAGGTCAAGTCGCTGGTGCGCGGGCTGGAGCATGAATGGCGCTTCGTCGGCAGCCGGGGCAATATCCTGTGGTTCGTGACCGACCTCGGCGCGCCCGACAACCGGCTGGTGACGCTGGATGCCGCCCGCGTCCATCGCAAGCCGGTGGAGATCGTGCCGGAACGCGCCCAGACGCTGTCGGGCGCATCGATGATCGGCAACCGGATCGTCATCGCCTATTTGGCCGACACCCGCACCTATGCCGAACTGATCGAGCTGGATGGGCGCAAGGTCGGTGACGTGCCCCTGCCGGGCGTCGGCACGGCGGCGGGCTTTGCGGGACGGGGCGGGGACCCGGAAACCTTCTTCAGCTTCTCAGGCTTCACCATGCCGTCGACCGTCTATCGCTACGACACCGGCAGCGGCAATATCGAGATATTCGCGCAGCCGAAATTCGCTTTTGACCCCGAAAGTTTCGTCACGACGCAGATTGTCTACCCTTCCAAGGACGGCACGATGATCCCGATGACGATCATCCGCCGCAAGGATATCGCGATCAGCGGCAAGACGGCGCCGACCCTGCTCTACGGCTATGGGGGCTTCAATATCTCGCTCAATCCGGGCTTCTCGGCCACGCGCCTCGCCTGGCTGGAGCAGGGCGGGGCGGTCGCGATCGCCAATCTGCGCGGGGGCGGGGAGTTCGGCCACTCCTGGCATGACGCCGGGCGGCTGAAGAACAAGCAGAATGTGTTCGACGACTTCATCGCGGCGGGCGAATATCTGAAGGCCAACGGCTATACCGGCAAGGATCAACTGGCGGTCGAGGGGCGATCCAATGGCGGCCTGCTGGTCGGCGCGGTGGTCAACCAGCGGCCCGACCTGTTTGTCGCCGCGCTGCCCAGCGTCGGCGTGATGGACATGCTGCGCTTTGACAAGTTCACGGTCGGGCGCTTCTGGATCGACGATTATGGCGACCCGTCCAAGGCGGAGGATTTTCCGCTGCTCTATAGCTATTCGCCCTATCACAACATCCTGTCCGGCAAGGATTATCCGGCGATATTGGTGACGACGGGTGATACCGACGACCGGGTCGTTCCGGCGCACAGCTTCAAATATATTGCCGCGCTACAGGCGGCGGATATCGGGCCAAAGCCGCACCTGATCCGGGTGGAGACGCGCACCGGCCACGGATCGGGCAAGCCGATCGACAAGGTGATCGACGAATATTCCGACATGTACGCCTTTGCGGCCTTCTGGACGGGCCTCAAAATATCCGATCCCGACTGACCGCGCTGTCCGATTTGTTCAGACAGCCGACAGCCGGCGGGGTATAGGAAGCAGGCAATACAGCAGAGGATATGGCCATGCGGCTCGGACGGATTGCGATGGGTTCACTGGTTGGCGCGGCGCTGGTCGTGGGCAGCATCAGCCCCGCCATGGCGCGCGACGGCCGCTGGGATCGCGGCTACGGGCGCGGCTGGGACAGGCATCATCGTGGCAACGGGTTCGGCTTTGGCGACGCTGTCGGCGTCGCTGCGCTGATCGGTGCCGTCGCCATTGTCGCCAGTTCCATGAAGAAGGACCGCGACTCGCGCGACCGTTCCGATGATGGAGACAATAGCGCGTCCGCGCCGACGGACGGACAGGATGGTAATGGCCGGAACAACGGCGATTATGCCGATAACGGCTCCTCCCGCAGCTATCCCGGCGGCCCCACCGCCGACAGCACTGATAGCTATTCCGGCAAGGGCGACATCGCCAATGAGGATGCCGCCGTCGATGCTTGCGCCGTCGCGGCGCGGGACGAGGCCTCGGCCAACGGCACCTATGCCGAGGTCAAGGATATCGGCAATCCGCAGCCGATCAGCGGCGGCTGGAATGTCGATGGCAGCGTCGAGCAGCGCACGGGCTATCGCAACGGGAATGGCAAGCTGCGCCGCTTCACCTGCACGGTTAAGGACGGACGCGTCGCCGAGGTCTATCTGAGCCGCGATCCGGCGACGACTTGATTTCCTTCAGCGCGAGTATCTGACAAACTTGCGCCTGCGCATTCCGGGCGGCAGGCGCGTGCCGGCATAATCCCGCCATACAGCCCATAGGGCGTCCGGAGTTTCCATGCCCTTGCTGGGCCACACGCATCGCAAGGCCGCCATAGCCTTCATTCTGGTGACGGCGCTGCTCGATATCATGTCGCTCGGCATCGTCATCCCGGTGCTGGCGCCGCTGATCGAGCAATTGGCTGGGTCGCAGCATTATGCGGGCCTCTGGAACGGGCTGTTCGTGTCCCTCTGGGCGGCGATGCAGTTTCTCTGCTCGCCGATCATCGGATCATTGTCCGACCGGTTCGGGCGGCGGCCGGTCGTCCTCCTTTCGGTTGCGGGACTCGCCGCCGATTTCGTCCTGATGGCGGTCGCGCCGAGTCTTTGGTGGCTGGCTGCCGGGCGGATGCTGGGCGGGATTACGTCATCCAGCTTCACTACGACATTTGCCTATATGGCCGACGTCACGCCTCCGGAGGATCGGTCGAGAGCCTATGGCCTGCTGGGTGCGGCGTTCAGCGCAGGGTTCGTAGCTGGCCCACTGATCGGCGGAGCGCTGGGTGAAATATCGCTGCGTGCCCCGTTCTGGGCGGCTGCGGCGCTATGCGGCGTCGCATTCCTCTATGGCTATTTCGTGCTGCCGGAATCGCTCGCGCCTGAAAAGCGCATGGCCTTCTCATGGCGGCGCGCCAATCCGTTCGGGGCGATGCGCCTGCTGCGATCGCATCCGGAACTGACCGGCCTCGCTGCGGTCAATTTCCTGCTCTATTTCGCGCATCACGTCTTTTCGGCCGTGTTGGTGCTCTATGCCGGCGAGCGCTATGGCTGGAGCGCGTGGCAAGTGGGCACGTTGCTTGCGATGACGGGCGTGCTGGACATGATCATGCAGGGGCTTCTCGTCGGCCGTGTCGTGAAGCGGTTCGGCGATCGGCGCACGATGACGATAGGCCTCTGCTTTGGCGCAATCGGTCTGGCGAGCATGGGCCTTGCCCCGACCGGATGGCTGTTCGTTGCCGCCATGTTCCCCAATTCCCTCTGGGGTCTCGCCATGCCGACCATCCAGTCTCTGATGACCAGGCGCGTGTCGGAATCCGAACAGGGCCAGTTGCAGGGCGCAAACAATAGTGTCGGCAGCATCGCAGGCGTCGCTTCGCCGCTGTTCTTCGGCACGGTCTATACTTTGTCCGTCGGTCCCAATCCGCCTCTGCCGTTCATCGGAAGCGCTTTCCTGTGCGCGGCGCTGGTGCTGGCGCTGGCCGCCATCATCGGCCGCATCGGGACGGCGCACGGGGAGGAGGGGGCCTCGCTGGACTTTGCCGGTCGGTCGCATTAACCGCCCGGCATCCCCCCGGCGCGCGAGAAAGGCGATTCGATGACCCTCCCCGTCCAGGACTCCATTCTGATAGTCGATTTCGGCAGCCAGGTGACCCAGCTCATCGCCCGCCGGGTGCGTGAGGCGGGCGTCTACAGCGAGATCGCCCCCTTCAACAGCGCGGCCGAAGCCTTTGAACGGATGAAGCCCAAGGGCGTCATTCTGTCGGGCGGGCCGTCCTCGGTCATGTGGGACGACAGCCCGCGCGCGCCGCAGGCGATGTTTGACGCCGGCATCCCGATCTTGGGCATCTGTTACGGCCAGCAGACGATGATGCAGCAGCTTGGCGGCAACGTCGAAGGCGGCGAAAGTGGCGAGTTCGGGCGCGCCTTCATCGAGGTGAAGAAGAGCTGCGCCCTGTTCGACGGTCTGTGGGCCGAGGGTGAAAAGCATCAGGTATGGATGAGCCACGGCGACAAGGTCACCGAGCTTGCGCCGGGCTTTGAGGTTGTCGCCGTCAGCGATGGCGCGCCCTTTGCCGTCACCGCAAATGAGGCGAAGCGCTTCTACGCGACGCAATTCCACCCCGAAGTCGTTCACACGCCCGATGGCGGCAAGCTGCTGGCGAATTTTGTGCGCCATGTCTGCGGGCTGGCGGGCGATTGGACGATGGCCGAATTCCGCGCGACCAAGATTGCCGAAATCCGCGCGCAGGTCGGCGATGGCAAGGTCATTTGTGGCCTGTCCGGCGGCGTGGACAGCGCGGTGGCGGCAGTCCTGATCCACGAGGCGATCGGTAGCCAGCTGACCTGCGTGTTCGTCGATCATGGCCTGATGCGGGCGGGGGAGGCGGATCAGGTCGTTTCGCTGTTCCGCGGCCACTACAATATCCCGCTCGTTCATGTGAATGCGGAGACGCTGTTCCTTGGTGGACTAGCGGGCGTCACCGACCCCGAAGTTAAGCGCAAATTTATCGGCAAGACCTTCATTGAAGTGTTTGAAGATGAAGCAAAAAAGGTCGGCGGAGCGGACTTTCTCGCGCAGGGAACGCTCTATCCAGATGTGATTGAGAGCGTCAGCTTCACCGGCGGACCCTCCGTAACGATCAAGAGCCACCACAATGTCGGCGGCCTGCCGGAACGCATGAACATGAAGCTCGTCGAGCCGTTGCGCGAACTGTTCAAGGACGAGGTGCGTGAACTTGGCCGTGAACTTGGTCTGCCGGAAATCTTCGTCGGCCGTCACCCCTTCCCGGGGCCGGGCCTGGCGATCCGCATTCCGGGCGAGGTCACCAAGGAGAAATGCGACATCCTGCGGAAGGCGGACGCCGTCTATCTGGAGGAAATCCGCAATGCGGGCCTCTATGACGCCATCTGGCAGGCCTTCGCCGTGCTGCTGCCGGTGCGGACCGTTGGCGTAATGGGCGACCACCGCACCTATGACAGCGTCTGCGCGCTTCGGGCGGTGACATCTACTGACGGCATGACGGCGGACATCTATCCGTTCGACGCCGCGTTCCTGAGCCGCGTTGCGACCCGCATCATCAATGAGGTGAAGGGCATCAACCGCGTCGTCTACGACTATACGTCAAAGCCACCGGGCACGATCGAATGGGAGTAAAACGGATCAAATGAACGCGCGGGGCGCGTTCATCCGTTTTACTCGGCGCTGCAAAGCGCCGCAGCAACCTCAAGTCCTGAAAGCAGCCTCAGGCCGCGCTTTCGATCCCCAGTTCCGCAAGCTTGCGGTACAGCGTCGAACGACCAATGCCCAGGCGGCGCGCGACTTCCGTCATACGCCCCCGGTAATGGCCGATGGCGAGACGGATGACGTCCGCTTCGATATCCGCAAGCTGGCGGACATGGCCGTCGGTCTCGAACAGCGTGATCCCAGCGGCATCGTCATGCGTATGCGACGCAGCGCGTGATCCGGCGCCTTGGCGCGTCATGATCTGCGTGGAGATTTGCGGAAAGTCCTGCGGCGTCAGCGCGTCGCCTTCGCACAGCACGGCGGCACGGAAGAGGGCATTCTGAAGCTGACGGACATTGCCGGGCCAATCATGCTGCATCAGCAGCGCCACGGCCTCTGCGGTAATGCCCAGGCTGCGCAGACCCGGCTGCGTCGCGATGCGCGCCAGCAGATGGCGGGACAGGGCGGGAACGTCGCCAATCCGTTCGCGCAATGGCGGAATCGTGAGCTGCACGACGTTGAGGCGGTAATAGAGATCCTCGCGGAAGCGCCCGGCCTCGACCTCTTCAAGCAGCTTGCGGTTGGTCGCGGCGATCACGCGGACATCGACATGGGTCGGCATGCGCGCGCCGATCGGCTGGACTTCGCCATCCTGCAGGACGCGCAGCAGCTTCACCTGCGCGTCGAGGGGAAGCTCGCTGACTTCGTCGAGGAATATGGTGCCCATGTCGGCGCTGACGAAACGGCCCACCTGACGCTCGAACGCGCCGGTGAATGCGCCGCGCTCGTGACCGAACAGTTCCGATTCCACCAGATTGGTGGGCATCGCGCCGCAGTTCACCGTGATCATTTCCTGGCGGAAACGAGGTGAGGCGGCGTGGATCGCGCGGGCGATGACGTCTTTGCCGACGCCGCTCTCGCCCTCGATCAGGACGGGAATGCGGGCACGGGCTGCCTTGGCGGCGATCGCCAGCGCTGCGCGAAATTGCGGCGCGGAGCCGACAATTTCCTCGAACGCCAGCGGCGCGGAAATCTTCTCGGTCAGGGGACGGAGTTCGCCATCCTCCTCGCTGTGGTTCTGGGTCGCATTGAGCGCTGCGAGTAGGCGATCGGGCGCGACCGGCTTAGACAGATAGTCCGTCGCGCCGGCCCGCATCGCGTCCACGGCGACGTTGACGCTGTTGTGCGCGGTCAGGATCAGGACCGGGAGATGCGGTCGCCGCGCGCGAATGTCGCGGATCAATGCAGCCGGCTCATAGTCCGGGCTCCAGTGATCGAGAATGATGGCGTCCAGCCGCATGCCGTCCTGCGTGCCTAGCGTGGCAAGCGCGGTTTCGCCGTCATTGGCGAAGATCGTGCGCCACCCAGCACGGGAAGCCAAAGCGCCCACGAGACGGCGCTGCGCCGGCTCATCGTCGATCAGCATCACCATCGGCGTACCGTTATGTGCCATTTAACCCCCGTGAATCCCGAATGGGCACATTTCTAACGGGGCAGGGTAAAGACCCGCTTAATCGGCGCGATTTTCTTTCAACAGAGTTTTCTCCTGTCGAAAGTGTAGGGTTGAGGGGATGTAATCTTGCTTATAAGAGGGCTCGGACAGTATTTTGTTTAGGGGGAAACGGCATGGCGTCCGGCATGGATATGAAAAGTGCGAACCAAACGTACGACAGCTTTATCGGCTTTGTGAAATTCGGAACGATCGCCTGCCTCGCTATCGGTGCGCTTGTCGTCCTTCTCATCTCTTCCTGAATTTACCCCACTAGGAGGGGACAATAATGAAAATAGCTGTGTTGAAGGAGCTTGCCTCGGGCGAGCGCCGCGTGTCCGCATCGGCGGAGACGGTAAAGAAGTTCATAGCATTGGGTGCAACGGTCTCGGTTGAGGCGGGGGCGGGGTTGCTGGCCTCGGTCGCCGACGCCGATTATGCTGCTGCGGGCGCCAATATTGGCGATCGCTCTGCGACCGTGAAGGATGCGGGCATCATTCTGGGCGTTCAGGCGCCGGAAGCCGGCACGCTGGCCGGCGCTGCGCCGGGAGCGATCGTCGCGGCCTCGTTCAATCCGTTCGGTGAGCGGGCCAGAGTGGATGGCTATGCGGCCGCCGGGCTTGAAGCGCTGTCGATGGAGTTCATGCCGCGCATCACCCGCGCACAGTCGATGGATATCCTGTCGTCGCAGTCGAACCTGTCGGGATACAAGGCGGTGCTGGACGCTGCGGCGGAATATGGCCGTGCCTTCCCAATGATGATGACGGCAGCGGGCACGGTCTCGGCCGCCCGCGCCTTCATCATGGGCGTCGGCGTTGCCGGGCTTCAGGCGATTGCAACCGCCCGCCGTCTGGGCGCGCAGGTGTCGGCAACCGACGTTCGCGCCGCGACCAAGGAGCAGATCGAATCGCTCGGCGCCAAGGCGATCTTCGTCGAGGCCGTGAAGGGCATCGAGGGGGAGGGCACCGGCGGCTACGCGACCGAGATGTCGGACGAGTATAAGGCGGCGCAGGCGGAGCTGGTCTCCGCGCACATCGCCAAGCAGGATATCGTCATCACCACGGCGCTGATCCCAGGCCGTCCCGCGCCGCGCCTCATCAGCGACGCGCAGATCGCCAGCATGAAGCCGGGTAGCGTCATCGTCGATCTGGCGGTGGAGCAAGGTGGCAACGTCGAGGGCGCCGTCGCTGGCGAAGTGATCGAGCGGCATGGCGTCAAGATCGTGGGTCACCGCAACGTGCCCTCGCGCCTCGCCGCTGATACCTCGGCCCTGTTCTCGCGCAATCTCTACAACTTCCTGTCCGCCTTCTGGGACAAGGAGAAGAATGCGCCGGTGCTCGACGAGGAGATCGGCAATGCGATCCGCCTGACGCAGGGCGGCAAGGTCGTCAACGAGCGGTTGCTCTGATTTTTCCAGTCGCTACGGGGTATGCCTCGGGCGACGACTAGGGGGTCAATATGGACTTCGTATCCATTCTATCCATCTTCGTAATGGCCTGTTTCGTGGGCTACTACGTCGTCTGGTCGGTGACGCCGGCCTTGCACACGCCGCTGATGGCGGTGACCAACGCGATTTCGTCCGTCATCATCGTCGGCGCGCTCGTCGCCTCGGCTGAGGCGATTGGGGCGACCGCCAAATATCTGGGCCTGCTGGCCGTGGTGCTGGCGTCGATCAACATCTTCGGCGGCTTTGCCGTGACCGAGCGCATGCTTGCCATGTACAAGAAGAAGGAGCGCAAGTGATGCACGAAGTCGCTGCAGTCCCGCCCTTCGTGGCGCTCGCCTACCTGATCGCAGGCGTCCTCTTCATCCTCGCGCTGCGCGGATTGTCCAGCCCGGCGTCCAGCCGCACCGGCAACCGCTTCGGCATGGCCGGCATGGCCATCGCCATCGGCACGACGCTCTACACGCATGACATTGCGAACCTGCCCGAGATTATCGGCGCGATCGCCATCGGCGGCATCATTGGCTTCGTCACCGCGCGCAAGATCGCGATGACCGACATGCCGCAGCTGGTTGCCGCCTTCCACAGCCTCGTCGGCCTTGCCGCTGTTCTTGTGGGCGCGGCAGCCTATCTGACGCCCGCGGCGTTCGGAATCGTCGATGCCGCCGGTCAGATCCACAATGCCAGCCGTATCGAACTGGGTCTGGGCGTCGCCATCGGTGCGATCACCTTCTCCGGGTCCGTCATCGCGTTCCTGAAGCTTAACGGCAATATGTCGGGCAAGCCGATCATGCTGCCGGGTCGCCATGTCATCAACCTCGGTACATTGGCAGCGATCCTGGGTCTGATCGCCTGGTTCTACGCCATGGTCGCGCCGACCATCGACGCGCCCTGGCTGTTCTGGACCGTCATTGCGCTCAGCTTCATCATCGGTTTCCTGCTCATCATCCCGATCGGTGGCGCGGATATGCCGGTCGTGGTGTCGATGCTGAACAGCTATTCGGGCTGGGCGGCTGCCGCGATGGGCTTCACGCTGGGCAACAGCGCGATGATCATCACCGGCGCGCTGGTGGGTTCGTCGGGCGCGATCCTCAGCTACATCATGTGCAAGGCCATGAACCGCAGCTTCATCAGCGTTATCGCTGGCGGCTTCGGGGCCGACGCCGGGCCTGCGGGCGCTGGCGGTCCGGTCGTCGACCGGCCGTACAAGCGCGGGTCTGCCGAGGATGCGGCATTCCTGATGAAGCAGGCGGAAAGCGTCATCATCGTTCCGGGCTACGGCATGGCCGTCAGCCAGGCGCAGCATGCGCTGCGTGAGATGGGCGACCTGCTCAAGAAGGAAGGCATCAGCGTCAAATATGCGATCCATCCCGTCGCAGGCCGTATGCCCGGCCATATGAACGTGCTGCTGGCAGAGGCCAATGTGCCTTATGATGATGTGTTCGAGCTGGAGGACATCAACGGCGAGTTCGGCCAAGCCGACGTCGCCTTCGTCATCGGCGCCAATGACGTGACCAATCCGGCGGCCAAGACCGACAAGTCCTCGCCGATCTACGGCATGCCGATCTTGGACGTCGCCAACGCCAAGTCGGTGCTGTTCGTGAAGCGCTCCATGGGCGGTGCTGGTTATGCCGGCGTCGACAATGAGGTCTTCTACATGAACAACACCATGATGCTCCTCGCCGACGCCAAGAAGATGGTCGAGGAGATTGTGAAGGGTCTGGCCCACTAAAGGGTTGCCCCTCGGCGTGACGATACCCTAACCCCGTTCGTGTCGAGCGAAGTCGAGACACGCGGCGCTGCCATGCCGGTCCTCGACTTTGCCCGAACCGAACGGTTTTTTTGTGCCCAGGGGACTTCATGCGTAAAATTGGTCTGATTGGTGGTCTCAGCTGGACGTCCACCGCCCGCTATTACGAGATCATCAACCAGGCGATTCACAAGGTGAAGGGCGGCTTCCACAGCGCGCCCCTGCTGGTTGAGAGCCTGGACTTCGCCGATGTCGCGCGCTGCGCCACGCAGGATGACTGGGACTGCGCATCTTCGCAACTGATCGGCGCGGCGGCCCGACTGGAGGCGGCCGGGGCCGAAGCGCTGCTAATCTGCGCCAACTCAATGCACAAAGTGTATGAGCGCGTACAGGACGCCGTCAAAGTCCCGATCATCCACATCGCTGAAGTGGTCGGCGCAAAGATGAAGGCGGATGGCATCAAGACCGCGGCGCTTATCGGCACGCGCAACGTGATGACGGAGAAATTCTATCGTCAGCGGTTGGTCGCGCATGGCGTGTCGCTGCTGCCCGCCGATATGGAACTGGCCGACCGGATCGATCGCATGGTCTATGACGAACTGGTCGTCGGCAAGATCAGTCGGGACTCCGAACGCTATATGAAGTCGGAACTGACTGACATCGCCAAGGAGGATGTGCAGGCGGTCGTCCTGGCCTGTACGGAGCTGGAACTGATCGTCGACGTGAAAGCCAATGTGCTGCCCATCTACGATTGCACGTCCATCCATGCAAAGGCTGGGGTGGATTTCATCCTGGCGGAATAAATGCGCCGCCCGCGTGTTTGTGCTCCCAAATAACCTCCCAAATAACATTGCCGTTTGATGCAGCCGAATTGGACGGATAGCGTTATAAGCGCTCCATCCGGGAAGAGAACAGGCGCTGCAAATCGATGAATGACCCCCATGTGGAGGACTGGGAAGCGCGCCGGCTGGAGGCGCTTCTTCACTACGATATTCTCGATACCCCCCGCGAAGACTCCTTCGACGAAGTGGCCCGTCTGGCCGCTGACATTTGCGGAACGCCCATCGGCGTGGTCAACCTGATCGGCCAGGGCCGTCAATTCTTCAAGGCGGAGGTCGGCCTGGGCGTTCGGGAAACGCCGCTCGAGTCGTCCTTCTGCGCCAAGGCAATCCTGGAGGAGGCTTTCCTGCTGGTTCCCGATGCGACGCAGGACGCGCGCTTCGATTGCAATCCTCTGGTCACGGGCGACCCGCATCTGCGCTTCTACGCCGGCGCGCTTCTCAAGACTGATGACGGGCTGCCGATTGGGACCCTTTGCGTGCTGGGTTTCGAGCCGAAGACACTCAGCGAACTGCAGCAGCAATCGCTCAAGGTTCTTGCCCGCCAGGTCATGGCGCAGTTCGAACTGCGTCGGGCGCTCCGGCAGCAGGGGGAGAAGGATGAGCGTTATCGCACGTTGTTCGGGTCCATGGATGAGGGCTTCTGCGTCATTGAGTTCATTGACGGCCCGCACGGTCCACTCAGCGATTATGTGCATATAGAGGCCAATGCGGCCTATGCGGCAAACGCCGGCATCCCCAATGTTGTCGGGCAGCGGTTGCGCGAGATGGTGGGCGACGAGGCGGACGATTGGGTCGAGCGTTACGGAGGCGTGCTGCGCACCGGTGTACCGATCCGCTTCGAACGGGAACTGGAGGCGACGGGTCGATTTCTCACGCTTTCCGCCTTTCGCATAGAGCCCCCGAGCCTCAATCAGGTGGCGGTGCTTTTCCAGGACATTACGAAGCGCCGTCAGGCGGAACAGTCGCTGGTTACACTGAACGAGACGCTTGAAGCGCGCGTCGCGGCGGCGCTTTCCGAACGCAAGGTGCTTGCCGATACAGTGGAGGGGACGAACGCTCTGGTCCAGGTCATGGACCGGGACTGGCGTTGGTTGGCCATCAACGCCGCCGCGATCGACGCGTTCGAGCAGATGTTTGGCGTTCGCCCCAATGTCGGCGATTACCTCCCGGACGTGCTGGCCACCCGCCCACACAGTCTTGCCAGGGTGCAGGCCGCATGGGCGCGGGCTATGGCGGGCGAGGAGTATGTCGATATCGACAGCTTCCCCATGGGTGAGGGCGCGCCGAGGCACTTGGAAATGCACTTCAACGTCCTGCGGGACAATGATGGGCGGCAAATCGGCGCCTATCAGTTCGTCTATGACGTGACAGAACGCCTGATGGAGCAGGAACGGCTGGCCGCGATGGAAGAAGCGCTGCGCCAGTCCCAGAAGATGGAGGCGGTCGGTCAGTTGACGGGCGGTCTTGCCCACGACTTCAACAATCTGCTCGCCGGCATTTCCGGCGCGTTCGAGATGATCGGGGTCCGGCTGTCGCAAGGCCGCAGCCGTGACGTGGAGAAATATCTGTCGGCGGGGCAGGGGGCCGCACGTCGCGCGGCCGCGCTGACGCATCGCCTGCTGGCCTTTTCGCGCCGGCAGACGCTTTCGCCCAGCCCCATCATCATCAACCGGCTGATGGCCGAACTGGTGGAATTGATCCAGCGCACGGTGGGTCCTTCGATCGAGGTGGAGACGATCGCCGCAGGCGGCCTGTGGCCATCGCTGGTCGATGCGAACCAACTGGAAAACGCAATCCTCAACCTGTGCATCAACGCGCGGGACGCCATGCCAGACGGCGGCAAGATCACCATCGAGACGGGCAATAAATGGCTCGATCGCAGGACTGCCGCCGAGCGTGGGCTGGAGGCTGGGCAATATGTCACCGTCTGCGTGAGCGATACCGGTACGGGCATCGAAAAATCGATCATTGATCGCGTGTTCGATCCCTTCTTCACGACCAAGCCGCTCGGGGAGGGGACAGGTCTTGGCCTGTCGATGGTCTATGGCTTCGCGCGGCAATCGCACGGCCATGTGCGGATATATTCCGAGGTCGGGCAGGGCACGATGGTGTGCATCTACCTGCCTCGGCATCTGGGCGATGAGGTCGTCGAGACCGTTTCCGAAGCGCCGGCTGCGCCAGCCGCCGGATCGGGAGAAACGGTACTGATCGTCGATGATGAACCGACCATCCGGATGCTGCTGGTCGATACGCTGGAGGAACAGGGCTATGCCTGCATCGAAGCCGCCGATGGTCCCGCAGCCCTCAAAATCCTGCAGTCACGCCGGACGATCGACCTTTTGGTTACGGACGTCGGGTTGCCCGGCGGTCTGAATGGCCGGCAGGTGGCCGACGCCGCCCGGGCGATACGACCGGAGATGAAGGTTCTCTTCATCACGGGCTATGCCGAGAACGCCGTCCTAAACCACGGCCATATCGGACGCGGCATGGAAGTGCTGACCAAGCCGTTTGCCGTCGACGACCTCGCACGGCGCGTTGACCGTCTGTTGCGGGAATGAGGTTGGAATGAACTGCGGCGCAGGCCCGATGGACCTGCGCCGCGCATGTTCGTTCAGAAGGCCTTGCTGATCGAGCAGGCCGCCGGGCCGAGGATGACCACGAACAGAACCGGCAGGATGAAGAGGATCAGCGGAACGGTCATAATCGCGGGAAGCCGCGCGGCCTTTTCTTCCGCGCGCATCATGCGCTCGTTTCGGAACTCGGCCGACAGGACGCGCAATGCCGAGGCAAGCGGCGTGCCGTATTTTTCGGTCTGAACCATGGTCGTGACCACGCCGCGAACAGCGTCCAGCTTGACACGGGTGGCTAGGTTCTCGAAGGCCATGCGCCGCTCGGTCAGGAAGCTGAGTTCGATCGCGGTAAGCTGAAATTCATCGCCCAGTTCCGGATACGCCCGGCCCAATTCGCGCGCCACGCGGTTGAAGGCCGCGTCGACGGTCAGGCCCGCCTCGGCGCAGATCACCAGAAGATCGAGGGCGTCCGGCAGACCCTTGCGGATCGCCGCCGAGCGCTTCGAAATCTTGTTGTTGATGAAGAGGTCTGGCGCTTTGTAGGACAGCATCAACGCCACCGCGAAGACGCCAAAGCGCTTGAGCGGCCCCCAGTCCGGCGATCCGCCCAGGACATAGAGATAGAGCGCCGCGCCGCCACCGATGATGATCGGCATGAACATGCGCCCGAAAATGACGGCGACAGCCCAGTCCTTCGACCGGATGCCAGCCTGAGACAGCTTGATCTGCGCGTCCTTCAACTGGTCGTCCTGCAGCACTTTCAGGCTGCTGAGGAACGACCGCATCTGGTCGGTGGTCTGGTTCTTCTGGACCAGCTTCGCGCGGCGCTTGGCCGTCGATGCGGTGATGCCCGCCTTCAACTGTTCGCGGCGCTCATTCAGCGCTTTTACACGCCGCGCCATGGGGTTGCGGACCGTCGTTGCGGCATAGAGCGCGATGAGGACGGCGAAGGCTGCAGCGGCGGCCATTAGCGTGCCGATGTCGGTGGATGTCAGGCCGAAGAGTGTTGCTCCGGTATGTGAGACGGGTTGCATTGTTTCAGTCCTTCCCGCTCAAATTTCGAAGTTGATCATCTGGGCCATGATGAATGCGCCGATGCTCATCCAGCAGAGTCCGCCGATACCCACCATCTGCATCAGGCCAAGACCGAACAGGCGTTCCGGGTCTGGCGTGAAGAAGGGCGACATATATTCATAGTTGATCGAACAGATCATCGCGAAGACCAGGAACGGCAAACAGCCGATAATGTAGGCCGACGCTTTGGATTCCGACGACATGGCCTTGATCTTCAGCTTCATTTGCGAGCGCTGACGAAGCACGGTGGCCAGGTTCGACAGCGTCTCGGCCAGGTTGCCGCCGGTCTCGCGCTGAATGGCGAGCGTGATCACGAAGAACTGGATTTCCGCGGTTCCCAGGCGGTCCGCCGTTTCGATCAGCGCCTGATCCATGGTCTTGCCGATCTTGATGCGCTCCGTCACCAACTTGAACTCCTCGCCGACCGGGCCGGGAATTTCGGATGCGACGACGCCCAGCGTTTCGGTGATGGGAAGTCCGGACCGCAGGCCGCGCACCAGCAATTCCAGTGCATCGGGGAACTTGGCGGTAAACCGGGCGATCCGCTTGCCGATCATCATGCTAATCGCCTTGTGCGGCAGCCCGAACCCAATGGCGATACCGAGGAGTAGCGCCGTGATTGGTGAGAATCCGCGCAGGATGAGCAAGGCCGTGAAGCCAAGGCAGATGAAAGCGCAGGTCGTCATATATTGCGCCACGGTCCACTTCTTGCCGGTCATTCGGATGCGCTTGGCCAGATTCTCCGGATTGGGCACCAGCGAGACGAGCAGTTTCATCTCGTTGCCGGGCACGCGTGTGGAGATGGCCTTGCGCATGCGCGCTTCCATCATGGCTTCGGCAGAATCGGTATGACGGCTGCGGATCACCGACAGGCGGCGCGTGCTCGCCTTGTCCGCAGAAGGGCCTGAGAACGCAAAGAAGAGAAGGGCGCCCATGGTGGTGAGCAGGCCAGCCAGCAGGATCAGATTCATGTTCATCGGATGGCTTGTCCCGTCCCCGCTATATCCTGTTGACTGCTACGCTCCGCCGGGCGGGGCGTAGCCTGTCGATCACTTCGCGGCGGCCTTGGCGCCGCTCTTGCCCTTCGGCATCATCGCCTTAAGGTCGAACTTGCCGAGCAGCGAACTGCCGCCCTTGCTGGCAGGCTTGGCCACGTCAGGGTCGTCCACAGCGCCCATCGCTTCGTTCATCAGTGCAGCGCACGCCACGCCTGCCTTGCTGCCCTTGGCGACCTCAGCGAAGGTCTTGCCCAGCTTGGCCGCCTGCGACGCAATGCGCGTATCGAACGGAATGACGATATCGACCTTGCGCTCGATCGACTGTTCGAAATCCTTGCGGTTGATCTCCAGGGCATTGGCATGCACCCGGTTCGCCACGACGATGATACGGGTCTGTGGCGTATTGCTCTTCAGCCAGGACAGGATGCGGATCGAGTCCCGGGCGGCGGCAAGCGTCAACTCGGTCACCACGACTGCGACATTGACCTCGTTCATCAGGTGCGGATGCTGGATCAGCATGGCGCGGGGCAGGTCGAGGATGCTGCATTCGAACGCGCTGCGGAATTCCTCCTGCAACTGGTAGAATGCGCCGCCGTCCGTCATCATCGGCTGGCTGATCGGCGCTTCCGCCGAAAGGATGGCCAGCTTGTCGCTCGCGCGCACCATGGCGCGCTCGATGAACAGGCCGTCGATGCGGCTGGGATTGTCGATAGCGTCGGTCAGGCCGCGGCCCGGCTCCAGATCCATGGCAAGAGCGCCCGTGCCGAAATGCACGTCCAGATCGAGCAGCGCCGTCAGCCGCTTTGCCTTGTCGCTCAGCATCCAGGCCAGCGATGTGGCGACGGTCGAAGACCCGCTGCCGCCGCGCGTGCCGATAACCGCTACCGCCATATGGGCGCGCTCGGCGCCGACGTCGGTGCGCGGCGCAAGGAACACGGCCTGCGCCTGCGCAACGGCGTCGCGCAGTTGGTCAGGGCCGAACGGCTTGAGCAGATAGTCCTGGATACCGCTGGCGACCAGATCGCGATACAGGCGCACGTCATTGACCTGCCCCGCCGCGATGACGACGGTGCCGGGCTCGCACACTTCAGCGAGGCCATTGATGTCGTTAAGCGGGTCACCGCTTTCCGACATGTCGACGAACAGGATCTGCGGGCTGGTGCTGACCGACAGGGACTGGACCGCATTGCGCAGGCCGCCTTTGTTTACCTTTTCGGGAGGCCAGCCCATTTCGATGGCGATGCTGCGAACGACGTCAAAGCTATGATCGTCGCAGACAAAGGCCTGAAACGGATCGCGCAGGGCGCTGCCGGCGGGTTTCCAGGGTGCGTTCATCGTCAGTTCCCCTTGGCCGAGACTTCGATCAGCCCGGCAGAGCCCGTCGGCGTCTTGTCGCGATAGACCTGAATGGCCTTGTTCGATGTTGCTGTGCGCAGGTCGCTGGCATTGCCCTGACCCAGAACCAGATCATTGGGATTGGCGACCATGGCGGCGAGGTTCGAGTTGACCCCGCACCCGAAATTCGGCGAGATTTCGCCCGCAGCATTGCTCTCCGCCTGGTGCTTCCATTCGGGGCAGCCGGGTACTTCGGCCGTCGCGCGGCGCACGATCAGGCGGACGGAGCCTTCTAGGGCGCGACCGGCCTGCGCCGTGCTGTCTTCCTGGACCATCAGGCTGCGGCGCTCGATGACGGCGGCAATGCCGTCATGGATGCCCTTGCCATAATAGCCGCTCTGCGTTGCGATCGCGACGGTGTCGCCATAGCCAAGGCCGATCGAATCCAGCCAGCCTTCCAGCCGCAGACGCTCGGTTTCGGTCAGCTTGTCGCCGCTGGCGTTCACGTCGAAGACGTAGCTGGTATGGCTGACGACCGGCTGTTTGACCGCTTCCATGCCGCGATTGAGGGATGCCGTATCCGTCGCGCACGCCGAAAGGGCGAGGGCAAGAGCGGCAGGTGCAGCCAGGCGAACAATCTTGTGCATCATGTCCTTGATCCCATCAGAAACTGAAGCCGGGTGCGGCTGCATCGGCGGATTTGCTTGTTTTGCGGCGGTCCTGGATGGCAGGGCCGACAGGCGCATCGTTGCTGCTGACCGGGCCGGGCGCTGACGGCGCCAGGGTCGGCTCAGGCCGCTTGGCGCCGCTTACGCCATCCGAGTTCTGCTGATTGACGAAGCCCTGGGCCTCGGTCGCATTGCGGAAACCATCGGTCGGCAGGCGGACGTCGCCGGCATTCATCGGCTTCACCAGATAAGGGGTGACGACGATGACAAGTTCGGTCTCGTTGCGCTGGAACTGGCGCGACTTGAACAGGCTGCCAAGGATTGGAATATTTCCGATGCCCGGCACCTTGTCGATATTGTTGCCCGTGTCGCTGGTCAGAAGGCCAGCGATCATGAACGCCTGGCCTGAACCCAGCTCAACCGTCGTTTCGGCGCTGCGTGTCTTCAGCGCAGGGACTGCCGAGTTGATGGAAAAGTCCAGCGAGGACACCGTCGGACGAACGCGCATGGAAATGCGGCCATCCGACAGGACCGTCGGCGTGAAGGAAAGCTGCACTCCGTACTGCTTGAACTCGATGCTGTTGCCCAGCGTGCCGTTGGTCACCTGATACGGATATTCACCGCCCGCAAGGAAGCCCGCCGACTCGCCGGACAGCGAGGTCAGGTTGGGCTGCGCAAGCATGGTGGCCAGACCGGTCGTTTCAGCGAGGTCGAGCGCACCGGCGACGTCCATGCCGAACATCTTGGCGATGAAGCCAAATGTGGTCGAACCGTCGGTCGGCTGAGTCCATTTATAGTCCACGGAGCCGGGCACCGAGACATAAGGGTTCGTAAAGGTGCCGTCCGCGTTGCGGATGCCCGGTACGATGGTCGGCTTGTTGATCGTGCGCGTCAGGAAATCGCGCGACGACCGACCGACATAGCCGGTAAAGCTGCCCGACATGCCGCCCAGCGCCGAAAGGTTCATGCCGACCTTATGCAGCAGGTTGCGGCTGACTTCGGCGATCTTGACCTGCAGATTGACCTGCAGCGGCGTCGCCGTGCGCAGGCGGCTGACCACGGTCACTTCCTTGCCGACGAAGGCTTGCGTCAGGCGCTCGGCCTCCGCAGCGTCTTCGGGCGCCTTGATCGTACCGGTCAGCAGGACCATGCCGTTCATGGTTGTTGTCTGGATGTCTGCCTCTGGCATTGCCAGCTTCAGCATCTGGTCGATGTTGGTCAGGTTGTTGCCGACCCGAACCTTGCCCGCGTAGAGGATCTTGCCGTTGCTGGCGGTCGCGAAGACATTGGTCTCACCAGCCGCCTTGGCGATGATGTAGAGCTGCTTCTGCGACCGGACATGGACGTCCGCCACATTGGGATCGCCCACGACCACGTCCGACATATTGGCGGACAGATTGATCACGCGACTGTCGCCGACCGAGAGCACGAGCACCGTATCGGCGCTGGCGGCGGCGGGCGCGGCCTGCAGGGCGTTGGACGGGATCATGCCTGCGCCGATGACCAGCGCCAGGGCAGTAGCCGAGGCGAGGTGGCGCCGCGCGGGCATCCGGCGCGCCAGTATGTTAGCCAGCGTCATGTTACTTTACCCCCAAAGGAACATCAGTCACCGCGGTGCCGCGGGCTACACGGACACTCGGTCCGACGATTACAGGCGCGCCCTCAACCTTCGTGGCGGGCACGGTGCTGCGCTGGTAGCGCGAGACGTCTGCACCCGTGACATAGGTCGATTTCTTGTCCATCGGCCGGGCGGAGAGAGAGGCCAGAGCCTTTTTCTCGGCGGCAGGATCGTTGCCGTCAGGCAGGTCGGCATTGTCGCCCGCGATCGCGGCGTCCAATTCCGATGCTGTGTCGGCCAGCGAACGCAGCGACAGTGACAGGGCGCCGACCGTCTGCGCGACGGCAACCTTTTCAGCGATCTTGGGCGTCACTTCCAGCGTCACGTTGGTGAAGGTCTGGACGACCGGCTTGCCATCCGGACCAAGGACATCGGTGCGCTGGTCGGTCGCGAGGACGCGGACATTGCGCACGATCGTTTCGGAAACCTTGAGCGGTTCGCCATCGCCGCCACCGGCGACGGACTGGGTCAGGACCATGTCGACATGATCGCCCGGGAAGATGAAGCCTGCGACGGAGCTCTGCGCGTTCACCGGAACGGTGATGGCGCGCATGCCGGCGCCAAGCGCGGCGGCCAGGAAGCCACGATCGCCCGGCTTGATCAGCGCGCCCTGCGTGAGGGGCTGGCCGGTGGTGACAGGGTTGCGGACGACGCTGCCGGCGAGCGACTGCGGGTTGACCTTGCCCTGGAGATAATAGGCGTCCTCGACCAGATCCTTCGGCCAGGGCTGAAAGCGGAAGCTTTCCGCGTCGACGATCGTGCCGACCGGCATCGCCTTGATGGCGACGAGCACATGCGGCGTGTCGGGGCCGTCCGGCATGGCGGCGGCGCTAACCTGTGGCGACCCTGATGCGCTGAACATGTTGCGGGCGACAAAGGCCGTCGCGATCGCGATGACCAGGGCGCCTACCAGCAGCGCTACTTTCTTAGCATCCATGACGAAATTCGCCTCCTTGATGCGGGTCCGAAGATCCCGACCCCGCACTCATCATGCAAAATGGTTAATATATCGTTCGCCAACCAGCCAAAGGGCGGCGAGAGAGATGGCCACGCCATAGGGAACTTCGGGCTGGCCGATCTTGCGGCTGACGCGATGATGGATGACCGTGACCACCGTCACGACCCCGCCGATCAGCGCCATGATGAACAGAAGCGACAGCAGCGCCTGCCATGGAAACCACAGGGCGAGCGCGGCGAGCATCTTCACGTCGCCGCCGCCCATCATGCCTAGCGCGAACAGGCCGGCGAAAAGGGCGAATATGATGAGACCGAGCAGAAGCTGTATGCCGACGTCGGGCCACAGGCCGATCCCGGACGCCCACCAGTAGAGTGGCGCCGTCAGGGCGATTGCCAGGTTCAGGCGATTGGAAATGATCCGTTCGCGCAGGTCAGTAACAGCCGCGGTGACCAGCATGCACGCCAGCACCCCAAGCAGGACCATTCGCAAATATTCCCCCGTCATGGAAAAACGGTGTAGACCCCATGCCTTACTAAAACGTAACCATGCTCCCGATGAACCTTCCTGCTTTCAATCGCCGCGCCTGGCCCGCGGACGGCATTCTCGACACCTGGCACACACCCGACGGCTGGCCGCTGCGCCGGTTTCGCATGGGCGAGGGCGCGCGCGGCCGCATGCTCGTCGTCGGAGGGCGCGGGGACATGATCGAGAAGTATCTCGAACCCGTCATGCACTGGGCCGCCCGGGGCTGGCAGGTCGCGACGTTCGACTGGCGCGGGCAGGGCGGGTCCGGGCGGCTGACGCCCGATCCGCTGCTGGGTCATGGCCCGGATTTCGGCTTGCTGGTCGACGACCTCGCGGCGATCTATTATGACTGGTGCGGCGGCGCAGGCCCCAATATCCTGCTGGCACACAGCATGGGCGGGCATCTGGCCCTGCGCGCCATGGCGGAGGGCCGGGTGAAGCCCGACGCAGCCGTGCTGACCGCCCCGATGCTGGGCCTGCGCAGCGCGCCGATCCCGGAAAGCGTCGCCCCCTGGGTGGCGCGCGCCATCGGCATGACCGGCCTGTCGGGCCGCCCGGCGTGGAAGGACAATCCCTATTCGCCTTTCCGCAAGGCGCGACTGACGCATGATGCCGAACGCTATGCGGACGATCTGTGGTGGCGGGAACAGACGCCGGAGGTTGCGCTTGGCGCTCCGAGTTGGGGTTGGATCGGCGAGGCCTATCGCTCCACCCGCGCGCTGGAGAAGTCGCGCGCGATAGAGGCGATGCGCGTTCCGACCCTCATCCTTGCCACCAGCGCGGATCGGCTGGTGTCTCCGGCGGCGATTACCCGTGTGGCGGCGCGGCTCCCCGACGTCCGGCTGCATGTCTATGGGGAGGAAGCCGCGCACGAGATATTGCGTGAGGCGGACGCCGTGCGGCTCGACGCCTTCGGTCGGATCGACGCGTTTCTGGACGAGCGGGCGCCTGCGTCATGACAGCCTACGACATCGTCATTGTCGGGGCCGGGATGGCGGGAGCCAGCCTGGGCGCGGAACTGGCCGGATCGGCGTCCGTGCTGCTGCTCGAAATGGAGGCGCAGCCTGGCTATCACGCGACCGGCCGTTCCGTCGCCTTTTGGGAAGAGAGCTATGGCGGCCCGGCTGTGCAGCCGCTGACGACTGCATCGGGTCCGCTCATGCTGTCGCCAGAGCCCGATTTGTCGGACCGCTCCTTCCTGTCGCCCAGGGGCGCGATCCATATCGGCAAGGCGGACAGCGCCCCGGCGCGCGACGCCTTGATCGGCGAATTTCGGCATAGCGTCGCGCTCGAGCCGCTTGACGGGGCTGCATTGCAAAGCCGGATAGCGGGCCTGCGAGACGACTGGATCGTGGGCGTAGCGGAACCGAGTTGCGCGGATATCGATGCCGCCGGACTGCATCAGGCCTATCTTGCCAAATTGCGCCGACTTGGCGGTAAAATCCTGACAGGGGTGTCCTTAACGTCTGCTCAGCGTTCCTGCGACGGCTGGCATGTGGAGACGGGCGATGGTCCCGTGCATTGCGGTATCCTGATCAACGCCGCAGGAGCCTGGGCGGATATGGTCGCCAAGTCCTGCGGTGTCGGCCCCGTCGGCATAACGCCCTATCGCCGCACGGTCGTTCAATTGCGCGTCGATCCCACACCTTCGCCGGACCTGCCGGTCATCATGGATCTAGAGGGCCGCTTCTATTTCAAGCCGGACGGCGCTGGCCGCCTGTGGCTCAGCCCGCATGACGAAGCGCCGTCGGACCCCTGCGACGCCGCGCCGGAGGAACTCGCCGTGGCGGAGGCCATCGATCGCTTCCAGAGCGCCGTCGACTGGCGGGTAGAGGCGGTGGAGCGCAAATGGGCCGGCCTGCGCAGCTTCGCGCCCGATAGGCTGCCGGTCTATGGCTTCGATCCTCTGGCGCGCGGCTTCTTCTGGTTCGCCGGGCAGGGCGGGTTCGGCATCCAGACCGCGCCCGCCGCCGCCAAGCTGGCGGCCTCGCTTATTACCGGTAAATCCCCCGATCCGGCCATTGCCGCGATCGACCCGGCGCCCTTTGACCCGGGTCGGTTCGAATGATGCTGGCGTTCGTTACGATGCCGGGTTAGCCTGCATCCTCCAAGCTGGAGGACTGACCATGGCGCACAAGTTCGTGATCGAGAAGAACAAGGCCGGCGAGTTCGTCGCCAAGTTCAAATATAACAGCGAAGTGATCTTCTGGACTGAGGGCTACACCAGCAAGGCCTCGGCCAAGAACGCCATCGAATCGATCCTGAAGAACGGCCCCGGCGCGCCGGTCGAGGAGGATTGAGCCTCCGCGCTCCGGGCCTGAACACGGCTGTCCGAAGTGTCGGCGCACTTGTGGCGCTGTCCCTTGGCGCGGTGTCACAGGCTCAGCCCCACCTTCCGCCCTTGGACAAGGGAACGGGCTATATCTGCACGAGCGCGGCGGGAGAGGTGCGACGCCTCAACATCGACATCGCCGCCAGACGATATCAGCGCGAGGGAGAGGCGCCCTACGGCCTTGCTCAGGTAAGCGATACGCGCCTCGTATTGGCGGAAAAGACCGAGGTCGACCTGGATGATCCCACAACGGGTCCTGTGTCGATGGCCGAGGAAATGGACCGGCGGACGCTGATCCTGTCATCGGAGGTGAGCGTTCCGGCGCATAATATGTACCGCAAGACCGATTATAGCTGCGTTCCGGGGCCGATGATCAATCTGGCGTCAGGTCGCTGAAGACACTGTTCGGCCGAAAACATCAGCGTGCTCCTGCGAAAGCAGGAGCCCAGTTCCACCGTCCGAACTAGGCTCCTGCTTTCGCAGGGGCACACGCTTATACAGGCCGAGGAGAAACCTAGCCTCGAAAACTCTCCGCCGCCGCGCAGGCGAGCTGGTCCGCGCGCTCATTCTCCGGGTGGCCGGAATGGCCCTTTACCCATTTCCATTCGATGCGGTGGCGGCGCGTGGCTTCGACCAGAACCTGCCACAGCTCGGCATTCTTCACCGGCTTCCTGTCCGCCGTCTTCCAGCCATTCTTCTGCCAGCCGAAGATCCATTTGGTGATGCCGTCCATCACATATTTGCTGTCGGTATAAAGAATGACATGGCAGGGTCGCTTCAGCGCGTTCAGCGCCTCCACGGCGGCCATCATCTCCATGCGGTTGTTGGTCGTGAGCACCTCTCCGCCGGAGATTTCCTTCTCGTTCGTTCCCGACCGGATGACGGCGCCCCAGCCGCCCGGTCCGGGATTGCCCTTGCATGCGCCATCGGTGAAAATCTCGACGGTGGTAAGCTCGCTCATGCCCCGAGCAATTCTGCGGCGCTGGCGCCTGCGTAGAAATCGAGCCGACGCAGGAAGGCGAGGGGGTCTTTCCGGGTCACGAGCGCGTCGGCGGGCGTATTGATCCAGTCATAGGCGCGGGTGAGCAGGAAACGCAGCGCAGCGCCCCGGCACAATGCCTGAAACCCCGCCCGCTCCGCGTCCGAAAGGCCGAACGCCTCGACATAACCGCTCACCAATGCCGCCGCGCGGTTGGCGTGCCACTGGCTGCCGTCATTGGAAAAGCACCAGGCGCTGTGGGTCACGGCCAAATCATAGGCGCGAACGTCGGTGCAGCTGAAATAGAAGTCGATCAGGCCGGTGACCTTCTCGCCCAGCATCAGCACATTGTCCGGAAACAGGTCGGCATGGATGACGGCATGGGGCAGGTCGGCCGGCCAGTGTGCGTCTAGCCATGCCAGTTCCTGCGCGACGCGATCGCCAAGGCCCGGTGCGATCTCGTCGAAATGATCGCCGCATTTCGCGGCAAGATCGTGCCAGCCCGGCAAGTCGAGCGCATTTCGGCGCTGGCCGGAAAAGCCTTCGGCAGCGCGATGCAATTGGCCGAGCGCTGCGCCCGTCGCCTTCGCCTGCGCTGGGGTCGGCTCCGTCACGGAAATGCCGGTCAGGAATTCGATCAGGCAGGCGGGGCGACCGGACAATTGCTGCAGCCGGGTTCCCGTGCCGTCCGGGATGAAGCGCGGAACCAGGCAGCCCCGTTCGGCCAGATGATCGAGCAGCGCGATGAAGAAGGGCAGATCCGCCTCATCCACCCGTTTTTCGTACAGGGTCAGAATGTATCGGCCGGTGGTCGTTTCCAGCAAGTAATTGCTGTTCTCCACGCCCTCGGCAATGCCCTTGGCCGACACCAGCCGGCCGGCGTCATAGCGCGTCAGGAAGGCGTCGATATCCTCTGCTGGAACATGCGTATAAACGGCCATCTATGGGTTACGCCGCCTCGAGGCCGCGGGGCAGCTTGAACGCCATCCGCTCCTGCGTCGTTTCGACCTGCCGTTCCTCCACCGCGAAATGGGCGGCGAGCCGGTCGACGACCTCACGGACCAGAATTTCGGGGGCTGAAGCCCCGGCGGTGATGCCCAGCGTCGCCACGCCCTTCAGCCATGCGAAATCAATGTCGTCGGCCCGTTCTATCAGCTTGGCCGGCGTTCCCTCACGCTCCGCCACCTCAACAAGCCGCAGCGAGTTGGAGCTGTTGGGCGCGCCGATGACGTAAACGGCGTCGCAGGAAGAGGCGATGGCCTTCACCGAATTCTGCCGGTTGGACGTGGCGTAGCAGATATCCTCGCCCTTCGGCGCGGTGATTGAGGGGAAGCGCCGCATCAGGGTCGCGACCACGGCGGCGGTGTCATCGACCGACAAAGTCGTCTGGGTTAGGAAGGACAGGTTTTCGGGGTCGGCGGGCATCAGCGACTCCGCATCCGCCACTGTTTCCACCAGCGTCATCGTGCCCTCGGGCACCTGCCCGAACGTGCCGACGACCTCCGGATGCCCCTTATGCCCGATGAAGATGATGTGCCGCCCGGCCTCGACCTGCCGCTCTGCCTGCTTGTGCACCTTCGACACCAGCGGGCAGGTGGCGTCCAGATAGGACAGGCCGCGCTCCTCCGCCTTTGCCGGCACCGCCTTGGGTACGCCATGGGCGGAAAAGACCACCGGCACGCCATCGGGCACCTGGTCCAGTTCCTCGACGAAGATCGCGCCTTCGGCCTTCAACTGGTCGACGACATATTTGTTGTGGACGATCTCATGCCGCACATAGACCGGCGCGCCATATTTCTCGATCGCGCGCTCGACGATGATGATGGCGCGGTCCACGCCGGCGCAGAAGCCGCGCGGGGCGGCGATCAGGAGCAGCAAAGGCAGCTTGCCTTCATCCGGTGTCGTGGCGGCGTCTGTCATGACTGCGGGCTTTAGGCGAAGCGCGCGCCCGATGAAAGCGGCTTCCTTTCGGTTGCGCGCTTCAAGGGGTATGGATAAGAAGCCCGGATGTCCGCTCCAGGGACCAGATCGAGGGATTGCCCGTGAACCTTGCCAAGTCGTTGACCTTCGCCGGTCTTTCCCTTCTCGCGCTTTCCGCCTGCTCGCGCCGCGGAGAGATCGATCCGACCGGCGGCATCATCACGGTGCGGTCCGCATGTCCGGTCGCCGCAATCCCGGCCTATACAGGTGATGTGACCCTGTTCGATCCGGCGCAGAGCCGCGACGCATCCGCCATCGACGTGAGCGCCACCGTCACCAACCTGAAATCGACCTGCGCCGATGGCGCGCAGCTTTATACGGAGGCGACCTTCGACGTGCAGGCGCGCCGCCGCGACGCCAGCGCCGCCCGGCAGGTAACCTTGCCCTATTTCGCCACCGTCGTGCGCGGCGGCAATTCTGTCGTGTCGAAGCGTGTCGGCCAGGTGACGCTGAATTTCGCGGCTGGCGAATATCGCGCCTCCGCGTCGGCTAAGGCGGGCTCCTATGTCGACAAGGACGCGGCGACGCTGCCTGCCGACATCCAGAAGCGAATCACGGGAAAGCGCAAGGCGGGCGACGCCGACGCCGCGCTCGATCCGCTGTCGCAGCCCGACGTGAAGGCAGCGCTGGCGCGCACGACCTTCGAACTGCTCGTCGGCTTCAACCTGACGCAGGACCAGTTCAAATATAACGTCACGCGATGACGGGCTGATCCTTCCGGATCGCCATTCCGCCGGGCTGTATCGAAAGGCTGCACTTTGCCGTAAAGACAGGGTACAGGGCTTCGACATGCTCGGCCCCCATCCATCCACTGGATGCGGCTGACTTTCGATAGACCTAGGATTTGCCGTGACCCTCTACGCGCGTTTTGCGACCTATCTCGATACCGTTCTCGACCAGCTGGTGGAGGCGGGCGACCTGCCTGCCGGGCTAGACCGCAAGGCCGTGACCGTGGAGCCGCCCCGCGACCAGACGCATGGCGACCTTGCCACCAACGCCGCCATGGTGCTCGCCAAGCCCGCCGGCACCAATCCGCGCGCCCTGGCCGAGAAGATCGTCGCCGGCCTTGCCACGCTCGATGAAGTGGCCGAGGCGAGCATCGCCGGTCCCGGCTTCATCAACCTGCGCCTCACCGACGCCACCTGGCGTGAAGAACTGACGGCGATCCATGCCGGCGGCGAAAGCTATGGCCGGTCTGACATGGGCAAGGGCCTGCGCGTCAACGTCGAATATGTCTCCGCCAACCCGACCGGCCCCATGCATATGGGCCATTGCCGTGGCGCGGTGGTGGGCGACGCGCTCGCGACCCTGCTGGAATATGCCGGACACCGGGTCACGCGCGAATATTATATCAATGACGCAGGCGGGCAGGTCGATGTCCTCGCCCGCTCGGCGCATCTGCGTTACCGCGAGGCGCTGGGCGAAAGCGTTGGCGACATTCCGGAGGGTCTGTATCCCGGCGACTATCTGGTCCCGGTGGGTCAGGACCTCGCTAAGGAATATGGCGACCGCTTCGTTGGCGCGCCGGAAAGCGACTGGCTGGCGACCTTCCGCGCCTTCGCTGTGGCGGCGATGATGGAAATGATCCGCTCCGATCTGGCGCTGCTTGGCATCCATCACGACCTGTTTTCGTCAGAGGCGGAATTGCAGGCTGCGGGCAAGCCTGAAGCCGCAGAGGCATGGCTGCGTGAGCGCGACCTCATCTATGACGGTGTGCTGGAAGCGCCCAAGGGCGACACGCCGGACGATTGGGAGCCGGTCGAGCTGCCGCTGTTCCGCTCCACGAAGTTCGGCGACGATCAGGACCGCCCGATTCGCAAGTCGAACGGCAGCTGGACCTATTTCGGCGCCGACCTCGCCTATCATTTCCAGAAGGCGCAGCTCGCCGACCAGCTGATCGACATCTGGGGCGCCGACCATGCCGGCACGGTGAAGCGTATCCAGGCCGCCGTCGCCGCGCTTACCGAGGGCAAGACCCGGTTCGACGTGAAGCTGATCCAGATGGTCCGCCTGCTGCGCGATGGCGAGCCGGTGAAGATGTCGAAGCGCGCGGGCAACTTTGTCACGCTGGCCGATGTCGTGCGGGAAGTCGGCAAGGATGTGGTCCGCTTCACCATGCTGACCCGCAAGGCCGACGCGCAGATGGATTTCGACTTCGCCAAGGTGGTCGAGGCGTCGAAGGACAACCCCGTTTTCTACGTCCAATATGCCCATGCCCGCATTGCCTCGCTGCAGCGTCGGGCCGAGGAGGCGGGGATTGTTCTGCCGGAGCCCGATGTGTCCCAACTTGGGACGGAAGAGCTGGAGCTGGTGAAGCGCGCAGCCCAGTTCCCACGGGTCGTCGAGGGCGCTGCGCAGACCCGTGAACCGCATAGAATAGCTTTCTATCTCAATGATTTGGCGGCGGATTTCCATGCCTGGTGGAACCTTGGAAATGATCGTCCTGACCGCCGCGTGATCGTCGCCGATGATCCGGCCGTGACATCCGCGAGACTGTTCTTGAGCCGGGGAATCGGGCAGATTATCCGCAACGGGCTGGCGCTGATGGGAGTGGCGGCGCTTACGGAGATGCAATGATGGGTGACTATGTGCGGGACGGTCTCGATCTCGACGATGACGATCGCCTGCCATGGCTTGAGCCGGCCGACGACGACGGCGCGGACGACGGCATTTCGACGCTCCGCCTGCTGACCTTCATTATCGCCGGTCTCGCCTTCATCGGCGCTGTCGTTTTCGGCATCTGGTACCTGAACAATCGCGCCAATATATCCAAAGGCGGCGAAGGCACGCTGATCGCCGCGCCCAAGGGCGATTATAAGGTCGCGGCCAACGAAGCCGACGCCAAGGCCTTCCAGGGCGAGGGCGACGCCAGCTTCCCGGTGAGCGAGGGCGAGGATCGCGACAGCAAGATCGACCCCTCCCGTCTGCCGGAAGTGCCGGTGACCGGCGGCGCAGCGCCCGTCGATTCGGCCAAGACCGGGTCGAAGCCCGCGGCCAAGTTCAGCGCGCCGGTGGTCAACGCCACGGCGGCGGCAGGCAAGCAGGCGAGCGCGGTCGCAGCGCCCTCGGCCGGGACACCGATGATCCAGCTAGGCGCCTATGGCAGCGAAGCGGTGGCGAAAGACGCCTGGAACCGGCTGTCGAAGCGCTTCACCTACCTTGCGCCGCTTGGCACCTCGATCGAGAAAGCGACCGTGGGTAGCGGCACCTTCTACCGCCTGCGCGCGATCGTGCCGAACGCCGCGGTGGCGAACACGATGTGCGGCAAGCTGAAGGTTGCTGGGGAAAGCTGTTTGGTCGTCCGCTGATCGGCGGGGAGTATCGGGGTCATCGCCTGACACAATAATATGCCGTCATCCCGGACTTGATCCCACAACTGTCCGGGATTCACAATTTGAGTAGCAGTTGTGGCGTAAGGGGCCGTTTTGCGGGTGGAGTGGGAGGGGGCTTGGCGCGTCCTGACAGATCGAGCCGATGGAACAAGGCGACCTTTATG